>Ga0315914_1002614_pt1 | contig 27570 bp, 16 predicted proteins | sample MpolenodulesMG_FD_203920 | JGI IMG/M metagenome (GOLD analysis project Ga0315914, IMG submission 203920) | Medicago polymorpha root nodule microbial communities from Los Angeles, California, United States - elongated nodules | ecosystem: Host-associated > Plants > Roots > Nodule | place: USA...
ATAAATATAATAAAGATTGCCATATATTTATTCAATAATAAAAGTCATGATACATAAGATAAGTTCAACATAAACTATTGGCCTCTAGGGCTTACACCAACATGTGATACATAGGATTTGATGGAACATAATTTCTTCGGATAGGCTTAGGAACCGGAACCGGAGAAATGCCAATGCGAGCACCTTTAGTCTTACGTTGTGAAGATTTTTTTGGTGGTGAAGATTGACTTTCCGGATGTTGAGAATCAATAGTCTCCCACGAAGATGGGATCCAACATGTCGTTTTTGGTGTAGATTTGATTTTTTTTCTTTTGCTCCTTTGGTTGACACCTTTCTTGGAGGTGGTGACAACATTGTGGTCTCTGGAAATGCTAACAACCGCAAACCCTCTTTGATTTCTAGTTTCATTTGGAACGGAACTCTTTCGAGACGTTCTTGGATACCACGCCTCTCCTCCGCGACCGAAAACAAATCTTCATTACTTTCTTCTTCACCCATATACAACTTATGCCAATGCGGGTGTATCTCATCCAATCGAATGGGCTTGTTGTCACGGATTTTCATAGCAATGAAGCATGCACAAGGTAGGCCATACGACGTCCTTTGAACACAACTGCAAGTTTTCTTCTCGATGCACAAGGTTTTCCTAGCACGCTCTTTTTCCACAAAAATAAAGTTCATGACTTGTCTAGACATGTGACCCCCCAACCCAGAGTACAAAGTGACATCTTTGTATCTATGTTCCAAGACCGTAACGCTCCTACCAAACGATGATTGTATCTCCCCCAAATTGGTTTGCCAACATCTCATCTATTTTTTCCCAACAAGTACCCAAATCACCCTTGGAGGTGGACAAATATTCCTTCACCACACCATGAGCTCCTTCAACTCTGTTCGTGGTCATGCACCCAAGATGTAACACAAGGTCCGCCCATGCCCTCACTAATTTTTCCTTAAAAGTCTTCAAAATGGTAGTTTCAACATAGTGAAGAAACTTTGGATAATTCTTACAAGCATCTTGGAATTCCACTAGATTACCCGCATATAACTCTTGAGTAGGAGATTCAACCAATTTTTCCCATGCATCAAATATGGTATCGACTAACTTACTATGCTTCTCCTCATCGACAATCTTCTTTTGCCCATCCACCACAACAACATTTTGTTTAACTTTACAATCAGTGATGATATGTCCTCTAACATTTTTTCCCAACATGGAAATAACAAATTATTGCACTACTATCGGGGAGAACATTTGCTACGGCATTCATCATACCTGTGTCCCTGTCGGTCACTACCACCTTAGGCATATCACTATTTGGTCCAAGAAGTTTAAGCAACATTTGCAAAGCCCAAGTAAAGTTATCCTCCTTCTCTGACGTCATAAATGCAAAACCAACCGAATATGTCAAATAGGTTGAGGTGACTCCAATTATTTCAAACAATGGCATCCTATACAAGTTGGTTTTGTACGTGGAATCCATTATCAAAACAGTCGGAAAATTGTTAAACAACTTTACCGATGTTGGATGAGTCCAAAATATGTCTTGAACAATTTAACTTTCCTTTTTTTCTCTTACGTAATAAACATATCCATTCTCTTCCAACTTTGAGATTAGAAATTACATCTTCGTCAAGTCACCCCTTTTTGCCTTTTTGAATTTATGACGTTCATTGTAGACTTGCTTGATATTTGTCATGGACTCTTTCCTTTTCTTCTTCAAATTTGTCAACATATTTTTTGGTTTCACCGAAGAATTTGTCAAGCCATGTACAATCTTCTTGTCGTCCTCCATTAATCTTCCGGCAAGAAGGTTCCCTGCTACATACGACACCATCTCATGGTTGTGAACGCCATTAAGAATAGCCAATTTCCAAGCATTGTCTTCCCTGACGACATATCCACGCACCTAGAACAAGCACCCACATTTTCTTGATCTTGTTGCTTCATGCTTCACTTTTCTTTTTGGTACTTTGTACTCGCCACTCCGTTCACAAACCAACTCCCACATAGCATTTCTACCTTCACAAGATCTTCTAATGATAACCGTAAATCCAGCCCTATTTGCTTGTCGACGAACCCAACCGAGCAATTTGTCTCTATCTTTTCATGTATCTCGGGTCGGAAAAAAATGAGTCGTATCCACTTCGTTGTCATGAAGTTTCCACACATCGGAATTGACGCTTCAAGCCTCAACTTTAACGGAAGCTTCAACCTTCACGAAGCTTCGACCTTAATGGAATCGACAACACTAGGTTTTCGATCACCCGGATTATCACCCACATTCTCAACTATATCTATAAATAACCAACATATAATTGCTAAAATAATCAATAAACATGTATCTAAGATCATATAATAACATAAACAATCCAAAAAAACCAAAAGAAAAAATTTGAATTTTTTTTATGAAAATTTGAAAAAATTACTAAGTGTTGGGCGGCAGTTAAAAGCCGCTGACACCTAGTGGTAGTTAACTGCCGCTGAAGTTCGTGACAGTAAAAAAAAAACAGCAAAACCAATCAAATGTAAACGAGTTAAAACTTGCAATACCTGTTTTTTGATGCATATTGTGTGTAGAAACGTCCTAGCAATCGATCAGCAATGATTAGGAACCAAGATTTTGACAAAAGATTTTTGAAATGAGGATTTTTTATGGAATGGTATGGTGAGGTAAGGTGATGAGTGAATAGGACCTAGCGGTTTTCTGGTTTTGGGGGGAAAAAAATAACGGCATTTAACTACCGTTGGGGGCTTTAAATTAAATTACTTGTGTCAATATGACGTTTTTGAAGTCAAAAGAACAATTTTCGTGAATTAATGAGTAGTAACTTTTTAGAATTAAGTGACAAGAGTTTGTAGACCCAATAAGAATAGAGTTACCCTAGCTCATTGTTGTGGTATAAATAGATAACTCTTAAGAGAAAACTAGGATTTTCCATTCATTCCATTTCTCATAACTTTATAGTGGCTAGAGAGAGAAAGTAGAGAGATAGAGAGAAGAACTTGGAGAAAAGGAAAGCTAGAGATTGGAAGCTAGAGGAGAGAGTGAAGCCATAATTAGAGACTTTGAATCTTTAAGGTGAGGGGGATAATTCTATTTCATCAAGTAAGCTATAATCTCATTTTTCTACTTATGGGTCATAATGTCTTTTGTGTGAATTATGATTTTGATGATTTTGAATGTGATTTTCGTGCTCCTAGTTAAGTGATGATTTTGAATATGTGAAATTTGTTAGAAACTTATTATGGGTATTTAAATCTCATTGTTTATTAATGTTGAAATGGCTATTTTGAAGTTTTAGCTTAAAATGATGAAAAATAATGTTGTTAATTGTTGATGAAATCATGATTATATGATATGAATGTTGTGTTGGAACAAAATGTGTTTAATATTACCCTTTGAGTTTTGATGATAACAAGGTATTAAAAGTCTCAATTGGATATGTTAATATTCGTTCAAGTATGCAGGACCATAGACAAAAATTTAGTGTCTCTTTGAAGCATAGGTTCTGATAGAACAAATGAGAGCAATGAAATCAACAAGAAGGAAGCTTGAAGCATTTGAAGAAAGAGTTTCCGAAGACAAGCGGTTCTAAAGAAGCTGACGTCATCAGAAGCACCTCTTCAGAAGCAGTTCACCAGAAGCTGACGTCATTAGAGTTTTTGAAGATCATCAGAAGTTAGAAGACTGAAGAACTTCAAATGTTGTTCAAATGATGATTGAATCACGCCTATCATTGCAGAAGATTAGGAGAATAAAACAACAGCTATTTCAAATAGATTTGAAGGCATTGGATGCTTATTCAGTTGAGAGAGTTGAAAAAGGACATTTGTACGAAGTGTACAACCACTATCTCCACTACTCCGTTTTTGTGTCTGCTAGTACAAGAACAACAGCTGTGCCTACAACAGTGTTCCTCCAGACTTGGAATGGATTTGAAATTGATCCTTATAGGACAATAACCAAATCAGACAACAGATCATTGGTGATTTGATCAAGCTTCAAACGACTTTATTTGATCATTGGTGTGAAATTGATCCTTTCACACCTCTATATAAAGGAGTGAAGACCTGCAATTTGATAACAAGACTCATATAACAATTTTACAAGTGCCAAAACTCTGCTGAAATTGTTTCACATCAAAAGTTCACTTAGAATTTCTTATCAAAGTTCATATCTTAGAAATTCTATAGTCTTAAGAGTCTGTATCTGATTTGTATTGTGAACACCACTGATTGTATATCAAGTGTTCAACCTCAAACAAATTTCATTGTAATTCTGTTTGAATAGAAGTCTCTTGAGCATAGGAAGTCTCTTGATTAAGTTTGAGCATAGGAAATCTCTTGCAGTTGTGCTTGAGTAATTTGAAGTCTCTTGCTAGTTGTAGCAGTGAGCAGTTGTAATCAGATATTACATTTTTAGTCAACTCCCCTTGGAAGTTCAAGGGGAACAGGATTACTTCTGGTTTGTGGAAGGAACCTGTATAATTGCTTTGTGTCTTTCTTCTCTCTCTCTCTGTTTTTATCCGCTGCATTTAGATTCTGATTATCACATCAGAAGCTGAATTCTATCTGCTTCTGATCAGTGACTTCAGTAGGAGAAAACAAAGAAAAAGCTAACACAATTCAACCCCCTCCCCCTTCTTGTGTTTTTCTCACCTTCATGTTGTTGGGTTATGTTGGTGATGATAATTCATGCATTGGATGTTGATAAATGTGTTGTTGTGGTTAAGTTGTTGTGTTTTTATCACTTTTGTGAAAATGGATTAAAAATTGAGAAGTTTGATTTTGATGAATTAGAGTGAATTGATGAAGTTTCTTAGTTGTGTGAGAGTGTTTGGAATATCTATTTTTGATCAAAAAATTTGGGTGTGAAATTGTTTGGGTGAAAATTGAGTTTTTGAGCAAAAAGTCGTTTTAAGCACTTTTGAGTAATAAGTCGTTTTGGGTGAATTGAATTAAGTTGTTTTGGGTTAGAAAACTATTTTTTGGGTGAGTATTAACTGTTTGAGTGGTTGGGATGAATTTGAAGAAAACGGGATCGAAAATCGGAATTTTATACGCAGAAACGTGAAAGTTGAAAAATATGATAAAGTATGTAAAGCCAAATCGTGCTGCGATTTTGACCAGATTTTGGGTGTTTTTGGTTCGACAAAAGTCGTGCTACGACTGAGAAAAATCGGGCTACGATTTTGTTAGACCAGAAACCTTAAAAATGCATTTTTTTTAAATCCAATTGCTTCGAAACTTATTCCTAAGTGTATGGACTTTATCCTAACCATCAATGAATGTTTTTATCCCGGAAATGAAATAGTATAATGGATTTAATGGTGGTTTTTGGTGTTGATTAACATTGAATAAGAAAATGAAACGAACTCGAGAAATGAATGAACCTTGTGAAACCAAAATGTTATGATTGACTACCATAGATGTTAGTTAATATGTACGGATGTTTTTATGATATATAAGAACATGGAACCCTTATATTTGTTGAGAAATTAAAAATAAACGATTTTGTGAGAAATAGACAAACTTTTTCAAAATGAGTTTTCTTAATCAGATAACTTGCAAGTGGCTTTAGAAACATGATAATAATATAGAATAAGAATGAATCAAGGATGATTGGGTGTGTAATTGATGAATGTCATGATGTGGTTTGTTGTCTTTTATGGAAAATGTGATTGTGAAACGTTGTTGTTTCCTTGAGCTGATAATTGTTGAAGATGATTATGATGATGATTCCTTTGGTGATTTTAACTTGATGAATTGATGATGACTTTGTTGAATTATTACTTTTTGATTGTATGGATGTAAATACTTGATAATGAAAATGTTGGTGAAAAACATAATTGGTGGTGACTATATTATGTTAATTGGTGAAGATATTATATGATGTGTAAATTGTATAATATAGTTTGGTGAGTTGTGCATTGTCGAGTCTTTACTTGAATTCTATACATTCATAGTCATGTTAAGGTGTTTTGGAGAATGTAATTTGTGATGTTTATTACATAGCTTCTGCAGAATGTAATTGGTGATGTTTATCATGTTAGTGGATTTAATACGGTAAAATTATCTTCAGAATCCAATTGGTACCACGTACATCTAGAAGAGTCTAGAACATTGCATGCACTTGATAATTGGTGAATCGTGTCATACTTGACTATGTGAATTGCTGATTATATGCATTGGTGAAACTTGGTGAATATGTGAGAATATGTGAAAATGTGAATTTGTACATGTTGTTTTATTGTACTTGTAAGCTTGATGATTGATGTTGACGTGGATTTCTAGAACCTTGACATTTTTCTATTGTTGTAAGTGTTTTTAGACTGTCCAGTATATTGCCGGAATAAGTTGTTTGTGTGTGTAACATTTAAAGTGTCCAATAAGGAAATTATGTATGTGTAACATTGAATGGTTGTATTTTAGATTGTCGCCTAAAAGATTAGACACATTTAAGAAGATTGGAAATTAGGTTAGGTTAGAAGAGGAAGGAACATGCGCAATTTGAATTTCTAAGGTTTATGAGTGAATATTGATTGTTGCCTAAAATAAAGTACTTTTGATCATTGGAAAATGAATGTGATGCCTATTTTCAATTTGATTATATATTAATTGTGGAATATAAACTAACCCTCAATGGTCATTTGGTTGGTCGTCTACCTTATTTGTATGAATGGGTAGACGGCGTGCAGGAGTGAGTTTGCCTTTGCTTGTGATGTGAGTATGCTTGAGGCTAGCTTTGGAGCTACCTCGTTTCCTTTACGCTTGGAGTCTAGTTCTAGGGTTCTAATTAAGGTGTTGGTCTTTGTTGTTTATTTCTCATGTTTTGATGAGACTTGTCACTCAGTATATTGAGATTTGAGATTATATTTGGTGATGTATTATGATACTTGCGACATGGTTATTTTGGAGATTTCATTATTTGTTGATGAGATGTTATGATATTATTCCGATGCGAGTTTTAAGAAAATAATTATGCATGTTTGTAACATCTAAACTCTTTGAATGATTGTATTATTTGCGTGATCTATCGCTTTAGAGTTTAGGGTGTTACAGTTAACACACACACACACACACACACACAGAGAGAGAGAGAGAGAGAGAGAGAGAGAGAGAGAGAGAGAGAGAGAGAGAGAGGTCTACAACTCAATGAAACTCTTTGGTGTAATTTTTAAATTGAGTGGAGTCCTCTATTTATACTAGCGAAAGGGCGGACACCCACGTGCCCATCTTTCTGCTCTTTTTATTGCGCTAACGTTTGAAAATTATTAACCGTGTTTTTTTTATGAGATTTTGATTTGGATAAAAACTAAAAATATAAATGTTTGTTGCTTTCAAAGTATAACAAACCAAAATAATCATGATTATTTATTTCAATAACACCAACAATATAACAAAAATAATATATAATCTAAATTTTTTTTTTCATGACACCAACAACGATCTTTATTATAGAAAAAGTTGTTTACGAGTATAATTGAGATAATGAAAAAGTAAGTATTCCCTCAACAAAAAAAAAAGTAAGTATAAATATGCTTATATAGTCTGTTACACTTTTTAATTGATAAAGGAAAAAAACCAGACATATATATATTCATAACGTGTTTGTTACATTTTTGTTAATATTTAAATTTATACTTATCTATTTGTTACATGTGTTATTTGTATTCAAAATTGAGGTCTTTTTTGGAAAGAAAAAGTCAACCCAAAAGAGCTGAAAATGAATGTTTTCTTTATATATAGTAGGGTTAATAGTGCTTTTCACCCCTGTAATATATGTCATTTCCGGTTTTTGCCCCTATAAAATTTTCGGTTTGATTTTTTTTTTTTTTAAACAAGTGAAACTTGCAGCTTAAGAAACTACAAGCCCCCAAAATAGATATATTGATGAAAAGAAAAAGTACACCAAAAGGAGGGGGGACATAAAATCAAACCCTCAAAGATCAACAAAATCTAAAATAAGGGAGACCTAGCCTATTTCTAGTGAAGTCACCCCCAATTTGAGTCGGCATTTGATCCCACCAAGTAAATGATTGAGATGATAAACCAATGTTGGCCAATTTGTCAGCACAGCGATTGTCTTCCCTGTAGATATGTGTGACCATGAAAGCCATTGAAGAGATCAAATGGATACAATTATCCCACCTATTTTGCAAATGCCAAGGAACCAGTTTTGAAGACTTAAATGTCAAAGTGACAAGCATGGAATCTGTTTCAATCCATAGATACTTTCAGTTTCTCTGATAAGCAATCTCAATGGCAAACATTACACCACTAAGTTCTGCATTGAGGGAGTTGTTGAGCCCTAAATTAGAAGCAAAAGCTCATAAAAAATTAGAGTTGCTGTTTCTGAAAATTCCACCATAAATAATCCGGAAAACGCCCCTCCCCTATCCAACTCACCAAATTCACTTATGTGGCGCTGACTTGGCTTTTTATTTTTTATTTTTATTTTAATTGGCTACATCAGATTTTATTATTAAAATTTTACAAAAATCCCAAAAAAAATATAAATTCGTTTATATTAATTTAAAAATTTGAAAATAAAAAAAATTGTAAATAATGAAATAATTATTTTTTACGGAAATTTTTTAAAAAAATATCTAGAATTTTTTTTTCAAAAAATATGAAAATAACTATAAGATTTTTTTTTCAAAAATTAGAAAATAAAGTGATTTTAGAAAATTCTGGAATTTAATTTTTAAAATACAAAAAAGGCAAATTTTCGAAAAAAAATGTTAAAAATATTTTCTACAAAAAAAAATTCTGGAAAAATTTGAATTTTTAAAAATTTAGATAAAATTCAGATTTTTTTCCGAAAATTTTATTCCAGAATTTTTATAAAATCTTTTTCAAAATTAAAATATTGAAAAAAAAATCAATTTTTTTACAAAATTATGAAGATTTTACGATTTTGGCTAATGATTCTAAAAAAAATTCATTTTGGGGCTATAATAAAAAAATTGTAAAAATTAGAAAAAAAATTCAGGAAGTTTAATAAAATTTTCGAATAAAAAATCTGAATTTTTCCTAAATTTGTATCCAGATTTTTGAAAATTAAATTTTTTTTCTGATTTATTTTAAAAAAATCTGACCTTTTTTTAATTTTGAAAAATTGATTTTTTTTGTATTTTTAAATTTAAATTTAAATTCCAGAATTTTTTAAAATAACCTTAATTTTTTTCGATTTCTAAATTTTTGGAAAAAATCTTACTATTTTTTTAAATTTCGGCAAAAATTTAATGTTTTCTTGAATTTTTTAGTTTTTTTTATTTTTTTCGATTTTTAAAATTTTTGTAAAAAAAATATGAATATTTTTATGAATTTTTTTTAAAAAATTAATTTTAAAATAATCTGATGTGGAAATGTTACGTGGCCAAGTAAAAAAAATGTCAAATCAGCGCCACGTAAGCGAATTTTCTGAGTTGGATGGGGGAGGGGTGTATTGTGGAAAAAAGAATTTTACGAGGATGCAAATCAAACCGAAAATTTTATAGGGACGAAAATCGGAAATGACATATATTATAGGGGTGAAAAGCACTATTAACCCTATATAGTATAGATAAAGATTTTGTAATTGATTTAGCTAAAATTGCGACAACAATTACTCTAATGGATAAGATCAAAAAGGAAATTTAGCCACTAATCAATTCAACAAATCTTGTGGATAAAATCAAAAAGAAACAAACCCACAAAAATGGAGAAAACAAACTCATTGGTTATGATTGAAGAAAAGATAGGAAACTAAGTTGAATTCTTATTCTTATTACAATCAACATAAGGTCAATTCATGGAAAGTGATATCAATGAATAAAAATAATAATTACTATTATTTTTATCATTGTCATTATCAAGTATTTAAAAATTAAATAGTGAAACTTAAACATTACTATTATTATTTTTTTGACAAATTTAAACATTACTAATGTGTGTTCTATTTTATGTGTGACATTCGCTTCTATTTTTTCAATTCACTTCACACTGGTTCAAAATCTTATTAGTTGGTGTGTAATCTTTCAATTCCAACTTCACACCAATGTTCCAACAACAACTATTAGAAAAAGAAATGACGACAAAGGATCCCTTGTCTTAAGTCACGACCCATCCCAAATTCTTTTGGCGGACTGCCATTTATCAATACTGAAATTGTAAATAATCAACTCACTTCGAAAAAGTATTATGTGATTTTCTTTCAAGGTAGTTTCGGTTTAGTTTAGAACCACCATGACTTACGCCCTGAACCTTCATACCAACTTAGGTTCGGTTATGTTTTTCTCCTAAAATGAACCATTGCGCTGGTGTAAAAATAAAATAAAATCCAAAATTACCATTTCTTGAAAATTATGAAGGATATAAAATTTAATAGATAATGCACTAAAGATTATTGGATTATCTACAAAAGGTAAATTGCAGGGAGCGTTGAAAAGTACATGTTATGCTGCCATAAAACTAAAGGATGGCATAGGAAGATAAAATCAAAGTAGCATAGAATTGTTCACATAAATAAATCTACTTCAATATGTAAATAAAAAAAATTACTACTATAAGGACTCATTATTTATGGTACTAAGAGGGGTTCAAATGGGTTTTGTTGATATTAAAGAGTGGCTTGGCTTTGGACTCTAATTGGTAGACCTTTGGGAAAATCAACAAAAGGGTATACAATAGGTTGATCAACATCGACCATGTCCCAATTGTAGTTGAGGATGATATGGTGGATGAAAACAGCCATTTCAAGTTTGGCTAATTCTAATCCTGCACATAGCCTTGGTCCTCCTCCAAATGGCATGAAGTTGTTACTGCTCATGTTTGTGCAATTTCCACTTTTACTACTGCCCTGCACTTACAACATCAATATCAATCCAAATATCAAAAGGAAATAGAGTGTTATTCAAAAATATTGGGGTGCTACCGTTACTTTTCTCATCCTATGAGTTTCTCGCGCGCTGTTTAGAGTCTAAATTCTGAAATGTTTCAATGTGTTTTGGAGGTTTTTATAGGGTGCTTATGCGGTTCAGATTATATAATTCGAACAAAATAAGGTGCACGAGAAATCAATAAGATGGAAAAAGAAGGAGTCAAATAATTTCATTTTGAGGTTGATAGCATTATAAATTGATTGTTTCTTTTACAACCCTATGAGTTTCACGCGCGCCATATACGACAGTTCAGATTATAGAATATTCGAACGGCATAAATTTTAAAATTCGAATATGACGCGTGAGAAATCATAAAATGGAAAAAAAATAATAGCCTTATAAATTGGATAGCAATAATAGGCTCAATTAGGAGCAATGGTATATTTTGGGCTAGAAAGAAGCCATTAGTATGGGTTGCAACTTTTCTCCACTTTGATACTTCTTCCACTTTGTGTCCAGGAAAAACAATACCTTAGTATGGGATGACCTTGAATTACAAGAAATTCTCTTGTTCTGAAGAGGCTGGAGTCAAATATTAAACTCATGTAAACTAAACTACAATCTTGTTTTAATTGGTTAGGTTGATAATTTCTGTGAAACCAATCGACTTGAAAAAGTTTATATTTGAAAAATTGAACAGTAAATAATAATCAATATCATAATAAAGTTGATGTCCTTATATATTTGAAATATTTAATTTTTTTTTTATACAAATTATAATTTATTTCATTATCTTAAATGAATTTACTAAGTAAAATCCTTAGATTCAACTCTTTTATTCTTTTTGGTTACAAGATTCAACTTTTAAATATTTATCTACCTAGATAAAAAAAATTAACTAAGAATCTACACTGACAATAATTTTAATAATTAACTCTTGAATAGAGAATGATAATCGAATAAAGTACATCCTAAAATATAGTATATGATACATAAAAAGTACATCTTATATAATGTATATGATACCAAAAAAAGTACACCCTATAATATCAAGATCCTGATTTAGAACATTTATCTATCAATAAATTTTGCTTAATATTTAGGTTCACTTTTCCATCTGTGTATTTTATAATATAATTCCAAAAGCTTTTCATATTACTTTTTATAAAATTATTAATTAAATAAACCTGAGAAAAGGAAAATGACAAGCACAAATGCACGTGCAAGTAAGAGGCCCACATTTAGACAGACATTTATTTGTACTGGAATCACAGGGCCCTGCCCACACGTGCACAAAAATGGGTCATTTGCATCATCATCGCATCAAGCAGGACCCACTCTTTCCAATATCCCTCTAGGTTGATTAGGACACTTCACCCCTAAGTTTTTTATACTCCCTCCCCCGATCCTGTATATAAGAAAAGATTCTTTTATTATGTACGTTGAATAATTAATGTATCTTATTTACGATGAAAATCAGATATATTAATTATTAAATATATCTAAAAAAAAGAATTGTTTCTTATATATAGGACCGGAGAGGAGTATATTTTTTCTCGATAATATATGTAGACTTTATAAATAGATATATAAGTCCTTTAAAAAAAATGGATATATAAGATTTATATAATATGCACAATAAAATTACTCTTGTACCATACATAAATCAATTTTCGAACTTTGTTTTTTTAACAGCAAATCAATTTTCTATCTTAGGATTAATAAATTTTATCAGATTTTATTTAATTGAAATGTAGAATTTATTGATCAAATGTGAATTAACCTTGTGCATGGTGAAATATTTATCTTGTTTACGCATCGTAGATTTAACTTATAAAGTTATAAATTATAATCACCAACAATAGATTGATCCAAGTGGTAAGAGACTTAAGCCTCTTAAGCATATGATTTGGGGTTTAATATCTTACTTATGTGTATAGAATAAAACTCGTTGGGAGGTGAGAACCCACCTTATGTGTCCCACAAGTTCTTTGAAGAAGATTAATCTCTAATAAGATTTGACTTATAATCTATAATATAATTCGATCTAGTAAGCGTACTAGGGATGTTTTCTAAACAAATACTTCTTCAGTCTCAAGTCTCATATATACTGTAAGTATCAAATGATAAAAAGATGATGTATTTAATCTAAACTTTATGCCAAAATAATATTTTGATTGACTAGAGGGAAAGCTTGAGAAAAGGAATATCCAAACAGGTCATTCATGTCAACAAAATAAAAACTTCAAGTTTGTCATAATGAGATTTTGGATATATGATTGCAAATAAGAAATTGTTTCAGTAAAATTGCACACGTGAATGGCTTTACTACCAATCCAATCAGGGATCTTTGATGAAGATAATATACATAATGAATAAAAAAACAAACATATTTAAGTGATAATTTGCACCTCATAATTGTGTATATTTACACAAGCTTGTCAACAAATATAAACAATATCACTACTAAGGTCACGAAAATTTGTAACACATTTCCATTTATATGTAGTTTTTGTTGCTGAATATTTTACAATACTCTCACTCAAGAGTTATAAAGAATACACCCTTCTATCTCTACAGGAGCAGTCACTCTTTATGAAGAGCTTTTCAATTAATAAATTATTTTCGTAGTGGAAAGTGGAACGTACATATATGAGTATATAATGCAGTGCATGTTCATGATTGTAACAAAAAAAAAGTATACTACTTTATGAAATCTGACTAAGTCAAGAAAATAATGATGGAGAAGATCAACCATTTCTTTTCAGCTTTGTCAAAGCAGTACGGCGTGTCTACCACAGGCAGAGGTCTAATTCTCAAGCACCCAACTTACCAAGACCCACAGGTTTGTTTATAAACAAGGTACTCATGTACTATATTATTATGACAATGAATAAATGGTAACATGATATTTTTTTTTAAGTGAAATCATAATGATATATTCTATTTGAGTAATTTTATTTTTTTTAGAGTTTTAACGTTCATGAGTGCTATATAGCATGAGACCGATGCCCCATGAACGGAAAGAGAGAATCCAATTAGTTAATGCATAGATAAAGATCCTAGGGTGGTAATTGTTTCGTCGAATCTCGTGCATGTATACTGTCACACCATAAAGCATTTTTCTTTAACGTTACATGTCAATCTGGATTCGAAATCAGGATTTTGATTAAGTTAATTAGAAAAGACTCGCGTCATGTTATCCTGATTGAGTTATGTTTTGTGTTATTTAATATTTTTTTAGCTCAATCTCGTTTTTCATGTATACAATTTGATGTTTGAGAAACAAATATTATACGGTGTCCATCTGATTTGTGTATTTGTGTTCCAATATCATTGCTCTTCTGGTTAATAGTTATAAATACACTCTTTTTTTCCTAACCTATACAAGTACAAGTAACTAGTAATACACTTGGAGCTTTTGGTAAAACTTCAACCCCACAACTCAACTAATTTTTGTTTACTAAACAGGCTACACCTACTCAAACACCAATTTAATTCTTTAATTAGGTTCTAATTAATATTTTTCCTTTTTGTCTAGAACAAATTCTTTAAACATTGGCTTTAATTAAAAAGAAAAGTGCAAGAATGGTTATAAGTAGAAGTGACCTGCCATCTCCAAGGATTGAAGTGTTGAGGTTGGTCAAAATTTGAAGGATCCAAATGTACTGCTGAAATCACCGGAAGGACTTTCCATCCACATGGAATGTCATAACCTTTCAAACACAAACATAAATTTTCAATAATCAAAAACACCTTCCAATTCCCCTTTTACTATAATACCTAAACAAACCTTTACTCTTTCTTTTTCCTCTTTCCATTATAGAATAGTTTATAAATACCTTCCAACAAAAAATATCATATAATTATAAATAGGAAAGTTATATGGCGAACCATTGTGATAGATGGTCTATCGTAGATTAATAATTGAAAATCTAAATATAAATGATGTCGGTTTTTTAAAATAGAAGTTCACAACACTTTTTATCGTAAGGTATAAGAAAGTGATATGATCCGTGTTAATTTGACAAAAAAAAAGTAAAAAATACAAGTGCCTCACAATTTAACTCAAAACTAGTTTCTTTTGTTTTGTGAAATCAACACTGATTAGGCCACCTTTCATTCATGTTAACGAAGAGGACCGTGAATTTCTACTAATGCATAGTAGCATCGGTCGTTATTTTGAGCAATTTTGAAGTACTATCTAAGGTAGACCACATATCAAGGTGCTCCACGGAAAAACTTACCTTATAAACAAATAGTTATATTGTCCTCAAATACTTACCTTTGTAACGAACACCTTTAATAGCCTTCCTGTGAAGGAACCTCACAACATTTCCCAACCTTAGTGTTTCATTCACAACCTTTTTCGAATAAAAGACAAAAAAAATTGCTTATTAGTATTGCTCAAAAAAAAAAAAAATTGCTTATTAGTAAGGTAGCATCTTTCAATATACTAGTACTTAAACTATAAAACAATAATTATTATGTAACTTACACAATGAGTAAATTCCATTTTTTTGTAATCATCCCAAGTTAATTCAACCTCCCCTGCTTTCTTCTTGGATCTTGCTATTTCTCTATGTTCTTCCTATTATTTTCCAAAAAATAAAAAACAATAATTAATATAGTACTCCACGTAGTTTTCATACATGTGTTTGAAGTTGAACAGTAAAATATAAACACATGTTACTAAGAAAATATTGCACGTATCATTGTCACTAGCTTCTTACCCTTAATTGTTGTATAGCTTGAGGACAACCAGGCAAAAAGTAAATAGCTAGAGATATAGCTACAGATGAAGTTTCATGGCCAGCAAAAAGCAAACTTAGAATCAAGTCAAGAATTTGCTCAGTGGAAAGATTTGAATGCTTTAAAACCCAATTTAGAAGATCATTTTCCTCCATCCCTTTTTTTCCCTCTTGGTTTCTCTTCACCCTTTCTTCCATTTTCCCCTCTATGAACTTCAATATGGTTTTCCTAGACTGTAAAATAATATAATGAAGAAAAAAATTATAGTAAAAATTATACATAAAAGGAAATAATACAACCTTTGATGTTGACTTGACATTATGTTTTATTAACGGTGAGTTTGACAGAATTACGCGAAACCAATGCTCTTAGTTAAAACTGCACTAATCGAACAAAATTACATGCGGCTGTAATTATGTCAAATTTACCGTCAATTCAAACAAATATTTAATATTATCTATTTTTTTTATTTATTATTACCTTTAATGCTTTCCTGTATGCAGTTCCTGGCAAATTCAAAGGAGCAGAAACAACACCTTTCATGAAACAGACATACTCTTTTTTCAATTGTTCTGTCTCAAGATTCCCTGGATCCAAACTCATGATTTGTTTGGCCATCAAGTTGAAGGTAAACTTCATGCATTTAAAAGACAACAAAAGAAATAGTTGGTTTCTATTTTTACTAGAAAAAAATAAATATAAAAAATGACAAGAAATTAAAAAAAACTTACTTTTTTTGCTTCATCTTGAGCTGAAAACGTACAATTTTCTTTCCAAGAGCTTAGAACAAAAAGAGTATGCTTCTCCATATCTTTCAAAAAATGTGTTTTAAGCCTAGCATAGCTCATAAAGTTGAGTGATATATTCCTCATGTCCCTATGCATGTCACCTACTAAAACCAACATTGACCATTTTCCAAGTATTCCACCAATGCTTTTAGGATAGCTACACTCAAACAATTTTCCATCATTTTGTAATATGAACCTATTCAATTCTGCATCTGCTGATACAATAGCTGGCCCTCCAAACAAATTTGACTTGTAAATTGTACCATACCTGCACATATAGGACAGGTTTTAATTAAAGTTTAGTCCTTTTTTTTGTTTTTTCATGAAACAGAAAAGGGGGGGTGCTGATAGGAATACTTAGTTAATTACCTTGCTATGTGATTCTCCATAAATTCTCCAATTGTGGTGGCAGTGTAAGGCTTCAAATAACCAATGGTTTCTCCTATAAAGGGCCACCCCATTTTTCCAGGGGGAAGATTATACCTTGTTTTCTTTCTTTTGATGAAAATGAAAAGCAAAGAAAGAACAAAGATGGAAGAAAGAAAATAGCAAGTTAAGTATGAGTTAGACATATATTGAGCTAGCTAGCTAACAAATTTTTGCTATATAAATTTTTGCTAAAAGATGAGAAAAAGTTTTGCAGGTGTTTGAATGAAAGCAGAGCTAGCTAATGAAAGTGTCAAGGAAATAGGGTGCTTTTATAAGCTTCCCTTCTGTCATTAAGTAGAAAAGAAACAGCGCAAAGTAACAAAGAATTTGGCTTTACACAAAAACATGCTCTACTTACGATAAATGTTTCATTGTGATTTTGATTCTCCTATTTTAATTTTTTTTTTTCTATTTTAAAATTTGACAGATGCATCAATCATATTTTTAAATTTTTTGTTAAACAAGAATCATATTTTTAAATTAAAAATTTGGTGACGTAGTAACTGTCAAATGTTAATTCTTCTTATTGTCTCTCGAATTTTTAAATCCAAATATTGTCCCCGTAACAATTTTTTGGCGTCATCTCTTGGGAATAATCCAAGCTATGTGTGGCGAAACATTTTCAACGCAATATTCATTGTTCATGCGGGATCCATTATGGACTTTGTTGTATTATTACCCTTTCCCAACGCATTTTTTTGTAGTTTTGGAAGTAATCAAGATCATTGAGAAAAAGTTGAAATCCACTCAAAATCGTAGGGCAAGCAAATCCTTCGTGAGACGATTCTCTAAAGGTGAAGAAAGACGTTTGATTGAAATGGCGGGGCGGTCAAGTTTTTCGTTGGGCAAAACAAAACTCTATAAATAGATATCAAAATCACTTTTTTTTTCTTAGTATCTTTTGCACTTTCTAAGTTTTAAAACAAGAGATAGAAGGAGAATTGAAGTTCTAGAATGACAAAATTGAAGTTTGAAAAGATCGAGGCATCATCTTAAACGTCATATATCTTTTCTTCTCGTTATGTCTTGTAAGGTTATGTATAAATAATTATTTCTATTGTTGGGATTAAGTATAGTTTGCTATGACTCTAATGTAGATACTTGATATAACTGGTGATATATAAATCATATTTTGTTATATTGATGTCTCTATTTCTACACTTAATGATTTTTCGATGTGCAATTTGAAATTGATCTTTTAACTTAGAAAGTGATAGGACATAGACTTCCTTTGTAAGATATATGGGTAAAGGCATTTATGGATGCTAGTTGCAAAACATCGAGGCTAGGTTTGCAATCACACACAGTTGTAATGTAATTCCATTCTATTAGATAATTGAGTGAGACATTGAAGGTTAGAGAATAGAATGGATCTCACGTTATATGGAGACAACAAAATGTATAGAGAGGGATAAGTGAATGTAAAATTGAAATAGGAGGAGTATATAATCAATCAAGGAAGGACTTTAGATGATAATTAGTTAACGAAACCTAATCCCAACAATATTACCTCTCAGTTCTTGTATCTCATTTTAAGTGCATAGAAAAATTCATCAACCTACCCTATCTTACCTTAATAGTTTTACAAACGGACAACCCTAATCGTCTACCTTACCAAAGAGAAAAGGATAAAGTTACTATGCAATGTTTGGAATAGGATTTTGGCCTATTTTTAAGTTCAAACACCTTCTTAGTATATGTCACCTCCCTAGGCCTGGTAAAAGCATTAAGACCTTCACATAATAAAATTAATCTGGACACATAAAATAACAGAATAAAAGACTTAATTAAAATTAATCCAACAAAATAAAATAGAGGTTCGTCTTAGAACCTTGCCTAATTAGGGTTTAGCTACTCATGATAACTAAAGACAAATTACAAAAGAAATAAAACATACCCTAAAGACTAAGGTTGAGGAGAGAGACTTCTCCCTTGAAGTTTCTAGCGCTTGCCTTCCTCTTGAACCGCTTCGTTCTAAATGAAAATTTGTGAATGAGAGAAGTTGTATTTATAGGCTGGTTTCAAATGGATTTGGGCTAAAAAAAACTAAGCTTTTTCACCAAAACCGCTGCCAGAAAGTTAGCTTTCTTGGAGAATGGCCAAAACCCATAAAATGTGCATTTTAAATTTGGAGGTGAAGAACAACATGTATCCATGGCCGGTCCTATTTCACCCGGAGGGGCAAGGTTGTGCACATAAAGTGGAAAATTCAAGGCACTAACGAGAAAAGCTTTCCATTAATAGAGTTTTCAATTCTTGTATCCTTACTCTTAACATTTTGAATTTGTTTATGAAACATGTCTTCAAATGTTAATTGTTAACATGTAGCATGACTAGAAACAAAAACAAACAAAAAATATTCATTTAGTTAGAATCAAGAAGGAATACCTTGAATGTCAATATGAATTTGAATTTGGTGTTTTATCAAAGTTTGATCTTTCATCAAAGAATATTAATTGATTTTTGAATCACTTTAGGCGTAGCATGTGAGACCATCCACAATGGTGGGTGCTTTACCAATTAAGCACCGGGTTAAATAGACATCCCCATTGTGGAGTGATATTTATTGGTGCTTATAGAGAATGGTGCCTATATAAGCACCTTTTCTCTCTTCATTTTATGTGTGAATTTCAATTAATATTTTCCAATAAAATAAATGAGTGTTTTGGAAATGTAATAATACAGAGTTATTAGTGGGACCTATTAATAAATTTTGTTGTGGTGTTGGGTTGGAGAAATTGAGTGCTTATTAGGTATTGACATTAAAAAATAATAAAATGAATGATGTATACATGTGAGATCCACTTAAGCACCCAAACAGGGGAGCTTCGTTGTAGATGGTCTAAGTTGTGTGTAACCTCACATGTAGCTAAAATGAGCGATAAGCAATTGAATTATACACCGTTTGTTATTTACTCCATTAATGTTGCGGTATTCAAATCAGTACAAAGTCATGTAAGTTATTTAAGTCATCTTTCTCAATTTAGTGGTAACCTACTTAGCCAAATGAAGCCAAACTTGTGAGATAGTGATTAATTGCTAACTCCTGTGAGGCAAAAAAAATATCATTTATTTAAATGTTTAACCCCGAACCATCACAATCAAAACAATAGCACATCCTTATGTCCTGGGATAGGAGAGCATATATCACATTAGCATTTCATTCAAGTCGGGGAGAAAGACTGGTTTTATAAATTGAAAAACCAATCGAGGAAAGTAATTAGAAATTGGTGATTGTATATATAAACAATAATTTAAATGTTTTGCTTGACAACACAAATTAAAGGAAAAAGAAAAATTCAAGAAAAATAAATCTCAACGAAAAAAGTTGTCAAACATAACACTATCACCAAAAAGAATAGAAGGGAAGAGAAGAGTATACAACTTGTAAATCGTTGTATGTAAATAATAGGGGCTTTCTTGTTTTTAGGGCATCTTGAACCCAAAAAACATTAATTGTTTGTGCTTGAATATACTTTTTACAATAAACAATTGACTTTTTAAATATATTAAATAAATTATGTATTTAGTTTAGATTCTAGACTAAATACGTAAATTATTCAATGTACCTAAAAAGTCAATTGTTTTTAAATAGGATCGGAGGGAGTATTTCAAAACATAGTGTTCTATATGCATTGTCGGGATTAAGTAAAACACCAACCATTAAGTGTATATAGTTGTCAAGATAATGGTTATGAATTGATTGATCGTGGATTTGAAGGCATTTCCTCTCGCAAATTAACTATGTTTTCATTCTGTCAAATTACATGTTTATGTTTTTTTAGGGCCTTTGAATACACATTTTCGGTTTGGTATTTCAGGTTTCTATATCTTGGTGACACCTTCTCACTTGTACAGCTTGTGGGTCCCAGTGTAGCTGTAATATACATGGTTAACATCATAAACACGAGATGAAAAAGGAAAAAGATAGAAAGACACCTTTTTTTATATACCTCTCATATACACCTCCATGTGGTAGGGATAGTTTAGTAATTTCACATCACACCATCACTCCCTCTCATCTTTTCTTTCAATGTTTCTTTTTTTTTTTTTGAGCAATTCTTTCAATGTTTCTGTCACATATCACAATTGTGTATGGGTGACAAATTGTGTATGTCGCTTAAGGTGGTCCATGTATAATGGTTCGACGAAAAAATTGTCATGAACTCAAATTGGGAATGCTAGTGCTTTTGGACAGGGTGAGAAGAGAAGTTTGAGTGATATGTTATGTTCAAAACTTGCTATCATGCTTTATAGTGTAAATACAATTTGGATTAGTTGTTATATCAGGCTTCGAGTCTCTTTCTTGTATAGCAGAAAATTATAAGTTACCAGAGACCTAGCGTAAAAAAAAATAATAATGTCAAAAACAAGCGAATCTTTGCATATGAAAGCTTTAAAGAAGCACCAGTCTTGTGGACGACGGGTGGTTAGTGATTTGGTAGTAGAGATAATTTTTCATATGCAAAATTATGTATATCATAGCACATGCTTATGGATGTAGAAAACGTAAAGAATTCGATGGTTTTCAACACTTTTGCATGAAGACCTTAGAGGTAACTAGGTATCCAGACATTTAGTATACGTGGGGTTAAAATTTGCCTAAGTTGCTAACACTTGCACTTGTTACCGACAAAAGCAAAACCAGCTTCAAAAGCTTATAAATCATATCAAATATGTTGCACTTATTTGTTTACACAAGTTTTACACAAGGTTGTTGACTTATTGACTTATTGACTTATTCTTAACATATTGTGTTTTATTTATAAGGGGTAGTAATTATTTTGGTCTCTCAATGTGTAAAAAGTAACCGTAATAATCCCTCAAAGTATCAAAATTTAAAAATAGTCTTTAATTATGCATTTTGCTAATCAAAATAGTTTCTAACATTAAAATAATTTGTTAATATTGTCATATTAGTCTTTTAATATACTTACTTATTGTCACTTCAGGGCTATTTTGACGAACAAAGTGCAAAATCAAAAACTATTTTAAAATTTTAATACATTGAGAGACTATCTACACATTCAAGGACCAAAATACCTATTAACCTATTTATAATTTTTTTTTAAATATGGAAGTTGGATGTGGGGCTTTAGCCCCACATAGCCTGTTAATGGATCCGTCCCTAGAGGCTACGTTGAACATGGAAGAAACTTCATTTCAAACATGCAAAAGACAATAAATAACAGTTCAATATATTCTTAGTTTTTAGCATTTATTTTAGGGATCAGTTTGGTAGTAAAAACAAATAATTCAATGATTGATTTAATAGGGAGTAACATAATTCAAGGACTATCTTGATTTTTAATGAATAATTCAAGAATCGTTAGACAATGTGACAATTTATAATAACTTTCATTTAAAAAAGTTCAAAATTTAGGATCAATTTCATCTCCGAGTATGTAGCATATGAGTTGATAATCTACTTCAACGATTAACGACACATGTTATCACCGTTAAAAGTGTGACTAAACGGAGTGACAAAATTGATCAATGTTTATAATATTCAAAAACGTTTAGCTATTTAGAATAATTGAAGGAGGAAAAAGTATATCCACTCAAATAATATGTTACAAACTTACAATAAATGGATAAAGATTCTCTGCACTTTTCATTTAAACTGCGGGGATTTTAGGGGATCATGTCAAGTGTATAGTACCTATAGCAAAAGATAGAAAGGCATGCACCTGCCAAATTTCATTCAATTAAATTCAATAAGTATGTTCTGGTCCACACTACACAACGTAACGTAAGTACACTCACAGAGCAGCTATGTAGTCCCGACCAACTACCGGTCTTTTATTTCTTTGACATGAACGAGGTGTTTTATACTGACACATGAAAAGACTGAGTTATAATTCCAGAAGACCAGTATTTTTTCAATTGAAACTTCAAAGTTCAAACAAATTAAGCTTCAAAGGTTCAAAGTTCCAAGAACGGCAGATGGGTGAAGTTTATGCGTGTATATTTTGGTTTCACCGATAATGATCAATTGATTTTATAGGTGTAAAATTGATTTGACGTGTTTGATTCTGAGTAAAACTAATTTTGCTTTTATAATTGATTTTACTTGAAACTAGAATTTATAGTTTTTATTTTAGAATTCGTACACACAAATTTATACTTCAACTCATATTTATACGAATATATCTAAACACAAATCATTTTACCTATAATTCACATTTAATCATAATCAAATTTATAGAATCAATTCACTTAAAATCAATTTTTTTTTTCAAAGAATCAGACATACTCTTAGTAGAATATTTTTTTTTATAGATACTCTTAGTGGAATATTGAAAAGCACTAGAAAAATTGGGTATAATGAGTTTTTTTATCTTTAAAAGGTGTTAGATATGGCAAAGGCTATGGTGGGACACCTCTTTTGGTTTCCTACCGTAGGAGACTTGAATTATTATTTTTTTGTTTGGTGCAAAATAGATATCAACCATTAGATGTACTAGGAAGATTTTGAATGGTTGAGATTTACAAGTTACTTGATCCAGTAAGATTCTATTTTTTAAATATACATATTGATTTTGGAATTACATTTAACAAATGGTGTTTTTGGCAATGTTTGAAAAATTTAAAAAAATCCCAGCATGCTCATAAAGCTTTGACTATTTCTGATTTAGTTTTAATGATAATAACTATATCATTATAAATAAAAAGAACATTAGTAATTACATTTTTTAAAGAATATTATAGTATTTTTAAATAAGGTTAAATATGTTTTTTATTCTTATAAATATATCAACTTTTTATTTTAGCTCTTATAAATATCTCAAAAAAAAAATCATGATTTTTAAACAAAACATGAATTACGTATGAATTTTTTACCGCAAAAAAGGTAAAAATTCATATTTAACTCATATTTTATTAAAATGTTATAATTTTAGAGAGACTGAAACAAAAAATTAGTATATTTATAGAGACCAAAAACATAATTAACCATTTTAAATAATAATAATAATAATAATTAGACTTGACATAACGATAATCTTACTAAGATTGACTTTTGTTCTATGACAATCTTCCCAACAACTAAGATTCTTACCAATGACAGTCTTACTAATACTAACTTTTGTTCTATGATAATCTTCCCAACAACTAAGATTCTTCCAATGACAATCTTATTAAGACTAACTTCCATTTTATTATAATCTTCTTGAGAACTAAGATTCTTATCAATGATAATCTTATTAAGACTAACTTATGTTCTATAAAAATCTTTTTAAAAACTAAGATTTGTATCTAAGATAATCTTACTAAGACTATCTTCCGTTCTACGAGAATCTTTCCAACAAGTAAGATTCTTAGAAATAACAATCTTACTAAGACTAATTTCCGTTCTGTGAAAATATTTCCAACAACTAAGATTCTTACAAATGACAATCTTACTGAGACTAACTTTCGTTCTATGAGAATTTTCCCAACAACTAAGATTCTAATTACCAACGATAATTTTACTAAGACTTAATTCTATTTTATGACAATCTTCTCAACAACTAAGATTCTTACCAATGTCAATCTTATTAAGACTAACTTCCGTTCTATGATAATCTTTCTAACAACTAAGATTCTTACAAATGACGTGGCATTTCAATTAATAAAAAAAAAACAATTTAAAAAATATGGAAATTAATTTTCCAAAATTTTAAAAATAACACCAGACAAATAAATTTCACATGATTTCACTAATTTATATGAACAATTAATTATTTAATGTTTATGATAACAACAGGAACATCTCGCCCAGAACCATCATCAACATTATGATAACACCCACATCACCATCTTCATTCCAAGGAACACTCGCATGTTTTTGTGTTTTGTTGCCCTTTGATCACTTCTCTCATTTCCACCTCCCACCGTCGAAGAAACAACTGAAATTAGCGTTTATGAAGTCGCGAATCATTCTCTCCTCTCTAAAAACTTCAATCAATAGCCATCAGATCTGAGCTCCGATACATTTCCGACGGCATGGTCTAGTCACCAGATCCGAAATCATGCGATGTATACACGTTTGAAACCAAAGAAGAAGAACATGTTCAGGTCGAATTCAAGTTCAAGTTCGGATTGTTGTAACTGACCGTCGTTGTTTGTTGAAGGCGAGTTCGGCAGTGAGAGTAAAGATAGAAAGAGGTTGAGGTTGTAGATGGTGGAGAGGAAGGTAGATGGATAATTTTTGGTTCAGATACCAAAAGGGTTTGTTGTTTTCTGGAAGTGAATTGATGGTTTTTACTAATTGTTTCTTTCTCTCCCTCAACCTCTTCATCATTATCTATTTTTGGGTTTGTTTTTAGTGGATAAATTATTGAATAATAGATTCAACCAACAGAAATTTAAAACATCATTAATAAAAATTAAAACCACTATTATCCCTTGTTTCAGTTCATCATAGCCAACGAGGGAGTATATATTTTTCCATATTAGCATTCAACTTATATAACAATGGTGTAAATTAATGAATAATGGAAATCTTGAATATGGATATTGTTGATTGTAGTAAAGACACTATTTACCAGATCGAAAATGGAAATCTTGAATATCGGTGTTATAGTTTTATTAAGTTCCGAAGTTGACCCTTAATTATTTGAACCAAGAAAATATGTGAAAAATTAATTTTAATAATTTTTAAATACATGTTACCCATTATTGTTCAAAAAAAAAAGTAGCAAATCATCTCTCGTACCGTGGGAGACCTAAGTAGCAGGCGCACGATAAACGGAGCCGTTAGATATTGCCACTATATTTTCTTAAATGTTTCATGAACAACCACTTTTTCCTACGCAACAATATACACGCAAAATTATAGTTTATTCAGTCGATGTTTTTTTAACATGGATTTTAACCTTGGATGCCATATTTTATACGGTGAATCCACTTTTTTGCTTTATTTACTAACATTTTTCTCATACTACTATACAAAAAAATGGTCTTTGATAAAGGCGAAACCCCTAAGAAACAGACATTTGTCAGGGGTTTTGTGAGGGACACAATGTCTCGCAGAGAAATTGATCGCAATTGTTTTGCAAGGGGTTAAACAATTGTAAATTTATGAGGAGCTCACCCATGTCAAAAGCCATGTCAATTTGTGAGGGTTGCTCCTGTCAAAAACCTTGTCAAACTATTGTAGCTGACCGACAAGCTTTTTGTTGGTCTGACATGGCGACAATTTGACTTTAGAGTTTTGTGAAGGGTTGCCTCTGTCAAACGTGGATTAGTATTTTATTCAAAAAAAATATTATTTAAAAATTCAAATCAAATTTTTAACTTCAAAATCCAACCACAAAATTTTATTCCAAAGATGAGCATCATCAAGAGCTCGTCTTGTTGTACTCCTCTTTCTCAAAACTAATTAAGAACAGTAAGTGAGTATTTGGTATGGCGTCGGGATATGTAAAATCACGGTAGAAAACCACATTACCGTAGAAGCTATGTTTTTCAACTTTTACTTTTTCACGGTAATCGGTATTTGAGACGCATGTTTGGCCCATGCACCGCTAAACCAAACCAAGCATAACATTAGACTAGAAAACTCACCACAACAACCGATTTGTTGATAGAGTTTGCCTTCTTAAACCTCTCTCTAAAAACTTAAGTGTTTTTGGCTCGTAAATCTTGTAACAGAAAAGTTGGCTCTACAATAAATGGGGAAAGAAAGAGAATAAGTTAAAAATTCTAAAAAACATGTAATATTATACACCTAAAATTGAACAGTTATAAACCGATTTTTACAAGGTTTCGATCATTCAAATAACAAAACCCCCATTTTCTTAGAAATCCTAAGAATTAAATCTTTATAAACTAATGTTTTTCAATTTCCTTAAAAAACAAACAGAATAATGAAAATTCTAAAAAATCATCACATCCTCCTCCATACTGTTTTTTGCCTTCAACACATCGATTCCCATTTGTGCACTAAGATTGCAATTCCCCTTGATATTTTGTATAAGGATTGATTTGTAATGAGGTAAAGTTTAGTCTTATACTGATCCACCAGCATGACATTAGCTGACATGACATCAACAGTTATACTATTGAATAAACAAAATAACTTTTTCAAAAAAGTCAATTTCCTAACTGCACCGTAAAAGTCCCCTTTACTTTCTCTCTATTTTAATTTCTTTATCAATACTTACTTTTCTTTATAAATTTATGATTATTACAAAAGTTATCACACAATAATTGTTCAAATAACACGCATCATTGATCAAAGAGAGGTAAGGACCCATGATGTTTTAAGTTGAGCAAACCATGGGGGACCTTAATCATTGCTCACGCTCGGGTTTGGCTGAAAACGGGGCCGCACAATGCAAGTAGCTACAAGGCTACAAGTACTGTCAGCTACAAATCATATTGACTTGACTTTATCCCATGGCACTTCTTTCTAAGTTGCAACTAACAACAATCTTTGACTTTGACCACTTCCACTCATTACATACGTGCAAGTGTGCAACGTGTGAGTCTAAATATCTAGGGCATCCAATTTTATGGAGTATGCTTTTGAAAATGAATTTGATTTTATGGAGTATGCACGGTTCTTTGTTCAGACAATAGGGAAACACTGTATTAAAAAGTGTCTCTGTGGGGTACCACGAAAATTAATGGCCTCAAAGGAGTATTACGCATGTTGCCTAGCCTCATTAAATTGTTAAAGCATAATTACAAACTCTTAATTCGCTCTAAATAAAATTTCGTTGAATAATTTTGTTGTTGGCAAAAG
>Ga0315914_1002615_pt1 | contig 27567 bp, 15 predicted proteins | sample MpolenodulesMG_FD_203920 | JGI IMG/M metagenome (GOLD analysis project Ga0315914, IMG submission 203920) | Medicago polymorpha root nodule microbial communities from Los Angeles, California, United States - elongated nodules | ecosystem: Host-associated > Plants > Roots > Nodule | place: USA...
CTACATGATGGGTGTTGGACTTAACAATGTCATCCTTAATCGCATTCTGGCAATATTCGCTGAACAAATCTCCGGAACCTACCCTTGGACTTAACAATTTATGGGTGTTGGACTTTATTATGTTTTTTATTTATCATTTATTGTATTATAATTATATATATATATATATATATATATATATGTTGTTGCCAAAAAAAAAAACGAAAAAAAAATAAAAAAGTCAGTCCCGCCAATTGGAATGGCGGGAACGAAATTTTTTTTAAAAAAAAAACGTCACATCGTGTCAGCCTGTGACCGACTGACACGTGTCAGGCAGGGCCTCATTCCCGCCATTTGAAACGGCGGGAATGAGGAAAACGACAAAAAAAAAATCCCCAAAAAATGAAAGTGGGTCATTTTGGGAATTTTTTTTCAAAGGGGGTCAGACTTGAATTTTTTTGTGCATTAGGGTCAGAAAAAAAAAATTCTAAATTTTACCATTAAAAAAAAACCTGTAAAATTTGAAAAAAAATTATAAGATGAAAGAAATTTGAAATTTCTAACTTTTAGGTATGATTTGAAATTCTATAAATTTAACTTGTACAAAATATTTTATAAATTTCTATCATTTTAAAAATTATTTAAAATATCATCCAAACAATAAAATTTACTTATATGAATTTGAATTCCCTCAAAAACTATTTAAAATCATTCTGACATTTTTTTGTTGCAAAACCATTTATAATTTGTTCATAATCGAGATTCTTTAAAACATTGTTTTCAATTGAAATCAAAATAAGACTATTTAATCTATCTTGTGACATTGTAGATCTTAAATAAGAATTTAAAAAGTTTAAATTAGCAGATGCAACAATAAAAACAGAGGAAGAAAAATAATCAAATTGCTTGGGAGGATGCATATAACACCCACTTTAAGGGGGAACCCAATGATGGTTGAGGAGTAATATTTTTTCTTCGGGCAGATTCTTTTCATTTTTTGCTTTCCTTTGGCCTTTTTGAGGGTTTTAGTTTGATCATCTCTTGTACATAATTTTCCATCTTTTTGATAATATATTTATGAGTGGGTGGTGGATGATATGAGTTTGTTGGGAGTCCCAACTGATTTGGGAGGTCTAAGTTTTGTCATTTCCTGTGATAGTTATTTATTTTATAAGTTAAGGTTTGGTTTGATATTGTTATGGGTTTTGTGAATTATATTGTGTATTAGTAATTAATTAGTTATTAACAATTCAAGTGTGAATTTCTCGTTTAAATCTGAATTGTTAATTTTTCATTGATAATCTTGTAATCATAGGAGTTTGTGCTTAATTCTAAAAAAAAATAAAAAGGGGATAATATATTCACCCTCCTCTAACTTATCGTTGCATTACTCATATTGACCAACAATGCTTGGTAATACCAACATGACCTTTCATACTTGATCTAGGCTTGTTCATGTAATGAAAAGCTTCAAAAGCAAGTAAAGAATGATCAACCAGGTAAGAAAGCACTCTAGTAATCATTAATAGGGCAAATGCAACCCATTTGGTGTATTGTACGTAGTCTTATTCTATTTTTTATACAAGAGATTGCTTCTAGGATTTGAACATGTGACCTTTCAATCATTTGACAACGACTTTACCAGTTGCACCAAGATTAACCTCTAGTAATCATTAATAATATCTGGAAAATGATTCTCTTAGCTAAGGCTTTAGTGACAATTTTGAGAATGACATTACATAAACTAATAGGCCGGAAATAAGAAGGTCTAATAGGATTAGGAATTTTAGGAATCAGGCAAATATAAGTATGATTAATAGAAGTAGGACTTCCCACATGGTTAAGAATCTTAAGCACAAAATTCTTATTGATGATGATGTCATTCATTTCTAATTTATTCGATACATTGGACCAAACATGTCATGTTTACTTAACTAAAACCACTTTCTATATATATAATTCAACTATTGTACAGTTCCAGATCCATTCTTTATCCTTTTTTTTTTCCTGGAGAGGAAGAATATCAAAAGGATCCAGTTTGATTTATATAAGCAAGTATAACTTGTAAGGAAAATATTGAAGATAATAAGCAATAAACATAAAAGAAAAGAAGAATCTAAGAGCAAAATCAATTGAGTAAATATAGAGCATTAATAGGCATTGAACAATGTATTTTAACTATGAAGTTCATTATTGACATATATTATATTCATATGCATTTCTACAAATTTATTAACACAACACAAAAAGAAAAATCTTCTAAATGTTCAACATTTACGAATGAGCATGTTGTCAGGAGTTCGATCTTAGATATGTGTTTACAAAAGAATGTCTCAAGGATTAGTCCCTCATTTCCAGCGGAGGGATTACGATGTAAGATTACCTGAATGGCCTAGGAGGCTTCTCTAAAACAGCTGAAAAGAACACTTCTTGATCATCCTTATCAATCTTTGGAACAACAATCCATTTGTGCTTCTTATATCTCAACATTTTGAAAGCTTTCAAGTAATCATACAAATCTTCCTTCAAACAAAAAAAACTATCAATCCAAAGCAACCCTCCAGGCCTCAAAACTCTATCCCAATCATACAAAACAAAATCCAAAAGCACAAAATCTATCCAACCATCAAGAAACCTTGTTGTGTGAATCAAATCAAGTGTATTGTCAAAAAATGGAAGCCTTTGATTTATAGTCAAATAAAGAGGAACAAGTCCTCTAAGAGCTACCATTTCACTAAAGGGTGCACCAAGATTAATAGTTGCTGAAACTATTGTCACATTAAATTCCCTCATCCTAGCAGCAAAAGTTCCAGTTCCAACACTAAAATCCAATCCAATTCTAATCTCTCCTAACTTTATTCCAAGAACATCATCTATAAAAAAATCAGCTTCACCTGTTTGGTTTGAAATTGAATCACCATTCAATCTCATCCATCTAGGCATCTCATGATCGGTAAGATTAAAACAATCGGCGCATTTGAAGAATCCCTTTCGAGCGTTGTTGTTGCTTGCTAAACAAGTAAAGTTTTTGCACCTATATTGACTCCATCTAACATTTCTATCATCAGGTAGTTTCCACATGGATTCATTAATAGGGAATGGTTTACTGTATAGCTTAGGTGATCTTGATAAACATCTTCTCCTTGGTAGAGGATCACATCCATGAACCATAAGCTTTTGAGCTAGTTTCCAATCATCATTACATATTTCACCAATATCATAATCCATGTACTCTTCTAATTCTTCCTTCATGGAAAAACATGCATGTCCTATGCTAGTGAAGGTCGCATTCGCCCCCATGAAATTTTGTTTTCCTAATCTGTTAGGCCTGATTCTGACATACTTTCGAATCTCTTCTCTCAAAAAGTAACTAGCAGGTTCGTCAGATCGTTTCTTTTCTTTCATCAAAGGATGAACGATGAAACTACTACCATTTTGATCTTCACTGTGCAAAGACTCGAGTAGTCCTAATATGTCGGCAAGGAAAGCACCTTGTTTCAAAACAAATTGTGATGAAGAGGACGATGAAGACGATGATGGATCATGATGCATTTTCCTCAGGTTTTCAAGCTCCTTCTGAATTTTCTGAATCACAATTTGCACCGTTGTTACCACTTCATTTTGACTATTCCTATTTGTGCCCTCAGGAGTTAGATGAATGTGAAAAGATTCAACATCAAGAAATGATTTCAAGGAGAAGAATTTCGACATGGATGCACCGGAAAGGAGAAGAGCAATAGCACCAGCTATAAAGATGAAAATATAAACACTTCTCCATCTTTTTAACTTTGTGTTAACATTCTGTTTTGGCATTTTTCTATCTTCAGGACTTGGAATATCCAAAGATTTCATGTGTTTTTTTTTTACATAAAAAGAAAAAAAACTACCTAAAGACAAAATTCTCAAAATGAACACATGAAATTTGAGATGTGAAATTTTAGATTAAGAAATAACTAACCATATGCATCTCAAAGAGAAGATATTCATTCAGACACAACATCAAGACTGATAAAGGAATAAGGACACAAAAATAAACCATGGGATAAGATAACACTTTGAATCTGATTTTCTAGTAAGATATCAAAATCTTAAAGGTAAATCAGAATGAATAAGTCTGATTTTCCATATTCTATAAGCATGCTAATAAATATAGACTTTGGCACTTGCCTAGGTGATTATTCTAGCATTGATCTAGTGATTGCTTAGTAAGTACTTAATTTCAAAAAAGCAAAAAGTCATTGTCAACGCACACACAAAACTTAAATTTAAGGTAATCACTATCACAATTCACAACTTGTTGAAAATAATGTGATTGAACTGTTACACGGATCTAGAGGATATTTAATATTAACGAGAAACTAGGAAATGCATATGAAAATAAAATTTAAAAACATGTATACTACATTGTACAGCACAAATATATAATGTTCTCACTTTTGGCTACAAAAAGTATGAATGAAATAAGCTAAGAGTAAATTTTAATTGACTACTTTAGTCTTTAGGAGATTTTCCATAAAAAAGAGAACATTTCATGAACACAAGTTACTGCGATTATATAAGTGTCAATATCACATGATGAACACGTATGTTCCATCTAATTAATCCCTTTTTTATTATAAAAAAAAAATAGAGGAGACACACCGCATGCAAAGTCAACAAAAACATTGATCTTTATTAATAATTTACAGTAGAATTTACGTATAACCTATCAATTACAGAATTTAAAACTAAAACTTAAGTTACAAATGTGAGTGGAATGTTTAACCATATGAAACATTTGCAATTGTTGCATCTAGTTAATTCTTGTAACTAAGGATAGCAAAATATTAGACAAAAACTATAACAAGAGCAGAAGGCCATGTGGTGAGAATGAATTGGTACCAAATGTGAGCTGTCCAAAAATGAAAATAAGAGAAATAAAATGGTTACAATCTCATGGGAAAAAGTTAAAATATGTGTATATAATTTTTTCAAGTTTCCACACAGTGCGACATGTGGGTCCAAAGTTAAGCATGAAGAGCTTAAAAAGAAAATTGGCCACTAGTGATAGCCAAGGGGTAGAGTTAAAAAATACTCCTAATTAAGAAGATTTAAAAGAAACGTAAACACCTCCACAACGATTTAACTTTGTATTAGCATTAACATTTTGTTTTTGTTAATCTCGTATATCCAAGATTGAAAATATCCAAAGATTTCATGTGTTCTTACATTTTTTTGAACATACTCTTTCTTCTTCAAATCAAATTTCCTTCGTAGGAAAGCTGAACATATGATCAAATTTCTGACCATTTGTTTAAGACAAATATTTTACCACTTGAATCAATTTATCGGTATGTGTTCTTATGCAAAAGTATATTAAACCGAAAATGAAATAAGGACAGAAAAATATACTAGTTTGGCATTACCCTAGTGGACTCTTCTCACATTCTAGTGATTGCTTAATATGTACATAATTTCAATCATCGTGAATTAAGTTATTGTCAATGCACATGTCCTACCATTACATTTCATGCATATAAATTATGAGGTTTTATGTTGCAAATTAATACACAAATAATGCCCTTGCTGCAAAAAGTACTATTAAACGTGTGGCTGAAGCTACGCTACAAATAATAATTCAGCTGGTTTGCATAAAATTAGAAAATATTTCAAAAGTACATTTGGTAGGGATTCCATAATTCATCGACATTATCTTCAATATTGAATAGCAAATTGCAACTTGTTCGTGTGATTAAGGACGATAATGATATAAAATTACATCATATTACTAGGCCAAAAACTAGGACAGAACAGAAAATCATGTCCCCAGAATGCATGGTACCAAATAGTAATACTAACTGTCTACTAATGAAGACAACGAAATGGGTCCATTAATAATTAATAGGAAGACGAAAAGGAAATATATAGCAAATTATGGTTCTAAATAGAGTCAAACAAGATAATGTGAAAACAAAAATTATTCTTCTATGATCTATCCTATGGCCCTGCATGAACATAAATCAGTACTTTGAAGACAGCATGGTATCAAATGTCAAATCAATCAAGCTATGGTACAACAAAATGCAGATGATCCTCCGTTGCAGGTACAAATAACTAACAAAAAGTTTAGGGACAAAATATAAACAAAAGGTCAAATATATTTAGTGTGAATTTGGATTAGATACATTTCATATTTTGCTTATATCTAAGACCATAGAGATCAACATATCGTTTTGGACTCGAATTAAATTGAATTAGTTTAATATAAACAACACCAAATTAGATACAGTGATTGTCATTGCAACTATGTTACTTTCATCGCCGCCATCACTCGTCCTAACCTCTATCATGTTTCGTCCCACCTCATAGACTCCTTTGCCGCCCAACTAACAACTACCACGGCATCCTCTTCCTCCTCCTCCCTACCTTGCACCTCTCTCTTCTAAACCATCCCCGTGTCAACCTAAATTAACCTCAACCATCCTCCTTTAGTGGACTCATACTTCATTCGACGCCACTTTGAGGCTATTTTATAGTCATGGAATAAAATTTCTCATTTTATTTGTTATTATGTTGAATGTTAATCATTCATCTAATATATTGAATAAGAGCATGTGTTTTTAAGAAATGGAGATACACTGATTTAATAGTGGAGGTTAAAAACATGGCTTACTCGTCTTTTTTTTTGGTCAAGTAATCTACTAGTTAGAAATTCACCACTTAAGATGAATAAGTGGGGGATCTAGGGTTTAAACTCAAGTCCTTACATATATAATGCAATGTCTATACCAATTGAGTTAATCTCTTTCACAAAAACTTTTTTTAAAAGAGCTAAACTAATTATTATTATGAAGGAATCATATAACTAAACAAACGATTTCTTACTTGTCCCTTTGTTAGAGGTTTGTCAGATTGTCCACTCCATATTTGACAGAAAGATGAATGTTAGCAACACTCTCTCATTGGTTTAAATCATACTTTGGAAATAGAACTTACATAAAGTGGTGGGATATACATTGATTTCATCCAATAAAAGAGTGAATGTTAGAGAATGTGTTCAAAAGTGAGTGTCGTTAGCATTCCTCTTGACAGAAAACACAAGTGTATGGGCAGGAAAATGAATAATCATCAGCCTTCTTACGTTTTCATTTTCGTGTTATATGCCTTGGTGTTATATACCTTGATGAACATCTTTGATCTAAGTTTTAAGCCAATCTTATTAACCCAAATAGATTTAAGCAAAATGTTACATGTATTTGATCCAAATTTAGACCAATACGCTTGACATTTTGTTAATTTTTCAGATCTGAACCAGTATATTTCTTTTGACTCGGTAAATTGAGTATGTGCAATATAAACAACACCAAAATGGATTACAATTATCTCATTTTCAGCTTCATCATCACTCGTCTTAGCCTCAACCATGTCTCGTCCCACCTCGTAGACTTCTCACCCAGCTAACAACTACCACGCCGCACCACCCTCCTCCCCACGTCACTCTTCTCTCATCTAAATCGTCTCTATGTCCACCTAAATTTACTTCAACTATCCTTCGCCAGCAGAACCATACTTCATTCGACGCACTGTGAGGTTAATTGCTTAGACTACTATATAGTTATGTGTGGTGCCATATAGCAAGACACCTTTACTCACGAAATGGAACGATACAAAATTCAGAAATATCATGCAGATGGAAAACAAGACATGAAAAGAGAAAATAATTAGTCAAATGGAAAAAAGACTTATCCAACAATTTTCAACAATTATCGATTTTCGATGGATTGTTGATCGCACCAACTAGCATTTTGGTTAAGATAATCATTTTTCATTCCTAACACTTTCATGAACATTTTTGTAGTGAGGAAAAAAAAAAATTCTCACTTGTACAACATTCATAGAGACGATTGCGGTCAAAAGAAAAAAAACTTGATACTCAATCATATCACCAAATCAAATCCCTAACAAATTGCCAAAAGAAAAACATTAAATTTTCATAACTCAAACAAAATCAATCAATCTCATCATTTTCATTCTTCAAACAAAAACACAATCCCCAATTGTCTCATAGTTGTCAATAACCACAATCTAAACCTCAATAACACCCAACATTTTCAAACCCACTAAATACATTTGCCACATTACATTTCATTACATCCTCTCCTATTAACCAAATAAAAAAAAATTAAAATTAAAAAGTAAAAAATAAAAAAAAGTTACTACCTCCTAGTCCTCCTTTCACCAATGTAATGAGAAAGTGGAACAACTTCTTGTAACGGAGTAGATAACGGCGTTGGCATAGGTGAGTTCCGACAAACGGGACAAGAACCGTTAAGTTTCAACCACGAATCAAGACAACATAGGTGAAAATAGTGTCTACATTCCGGCATCATCCTTAACATCTCCGAATCCTTGTACTCACACAAACAGATCGAACACGTGCTGTCATGTCCCAAATCTTTACAATATTGTAACCTCGGATAAGAATTTATCACGTTTTGGTCCAAACCCATAACAACATCTTCACGATCTTCTTCGTCTTCTGCTACAAAAATAACCCGCGGTAAAACTACACCGTCATGGTTATGGTTTAGCTGATTGTTGCCATTCAGGTGGTTGTTACGGTTGCGGAAAGTGCGGCAACAGAGGTAAGATGAAAGGATGAGAGTTGAAAGGAGGAAGAGGAAGCCAAGAGCTATGGCTATGGAGTAGCCAAAGCCAAGGTTGGTGAGGTAAGGGATTTGTGGTGGTGGAGAAAAAGGGGTTGAGGAAGACATGGAAATGATGAAGAAGGATGAAAAAGGGAATTTTCCATTTGGGAAAGGTTATTGTTGTGATTATTTTTTTGGTTTATGAAGGGTGGGTGAGGGTCTTAGTTGCTGCATTTAATACTAAGGTTTATGTGAGTAACTCAAATCTTCAACGGCATTCAATTGTTGCGTTGATTTGGTGATGATTTTATGATATACACTACTCATTTGTTGTGTTTGGTTGGTCTCTTTGGAACTTGCAAAGGTGGGGAACATAAACTATGGTTAACCAATTAACTACTTGTGTTAACTTGCAAGTCTATAGTTACAAGGACGTTTTTTTTGTGTCAAGAAAGGTTAAAGAAACATTTTTCTTTCGTTACATAATGACATTCATTTGTAGAATACATAAACTAATAAATTTAAGATTATTAAAAACAACAATGAACTTACAAATAAACTCACAACATTAAGATTAATACTCCCCCCGGTTCTATTTACAAGAAACAATTGTCTTTTTAGATACATTGAATAATTTATGTATCTGACTTAGATTCTTAATTAGATACATAAATTATTCAATATATCTAAAAAGTCAAATTTTTCTTGTAAATAGGACTGGATGGAGTATCATACAATTTGTGGTTGGAGATGGTTCAACTGGTTTGAACTAAGAGTAGAAGAGTTGAAGGTCCTAGATTCAAACATCTAGTAAAGGAGATAATTTGTCGATTAGAACTAAACGAACGTCACAACAAAACGAAAAAATCAAAATAGCGCTGCACAAACGATAAACAAAACAAACACGTCACACTAACCCAAAATATGTTATTAAATAATGGCTCAAGCATTTGAAAATCCTATAAGAGACTCTCACTAACCCAAAATATCAAAACCCTTATACAATCCGATATGAGTTACAATACTCATAAATAAGTCTATGGTTCGTGATTCTGCCAATGATTTTTCAATTTTATAAAGGTCTTACAAATAGGTCCAACAATAATACGTACATATATGTATAACCCATTAATAGAGTAATTACGTCTAATCATAAAATGCCTAGATCCACCTTTAGAGGGCATTCTGGTGCCCCACACACACGTGCGCGCGCGCACACACACTAATGCACAAAGTCTAATATAAGATTACCTTTGTTTTGTGTTTCACATACCTAAAACAAACACGAATTGTTTCCCTTTAACGGATCCTCTTCTACACAATACTTGCACTAATCTAGTTTGCAACTGTCAACACCCCTTTAATAGATTCCTCTGATGAAGTTTCATCATCCCACACTCAGAGTCTGTTTGTTTTGGCTTTTCGGTATCAAGAAGTGCTTCTACAATCCTCAAAAGGGAAAAATTGAGTTTTCAATGGTGTTTGGTTTGCCTTTTAAGAATTGCTTCTATCCTCCAAAAGCAATTATCCTTAAAGCTATAATTCCTAACTTTTGGCTTTCCTAAAATCAATTCTACATTAAATTTAATATTTTGATTATTACAACCTATTATTTTTCTTTATTGCCCTTTATCAATTCTCCTTCTTTTTGCTTTGTAATTAATTTGACGAACCAAATTATCCCCCCAAAAATTGTTTATGGTCATGAGTTACCAAGTTTTGGATTTTCCTTTATGGTGTCCCCATTCAGATTTACTGTATTTATCTTTTACCTTTCTTTTACGCTATATTTTATCATTTTTTGCAACTAATTCTAATATTACTTAACTTAAATATATTTTATAAAAAAATATATAATATATGAACAAATATTTTGTAAAAAAATTAGTTTAATGATCGTATTTATTATACTTTAAATTAATATATAGAAAATTTATTTATTTAAATTAAATAGGGTCATGTTATCTTGTGCCCTTAGGACACAAGTTAAGGAGGTTAAAATAGAAATTAAAAATAAATTTTATATTGAAAACATAACTTTTGCAACTTTTAAGATATTGAATGCACAAGTTCCAAGAAAAGCTTTTTACATTTAGTTTCTTAACTTATGCCCCAAGGGCACAAGTTAACATTTCCCAATTAAATAATATATCTACATTTAGTATTGATCTACATATACATTCAACTATGCACATTTACTTGAATTTAGCTATGTCTATTTTAGTAATTATACATTCAAAATCAATTTTGATAAAAACTATCCAAACAACATTCAATTTGTTTAATCAATTCTGCATTATTGTATCCAAACATAAATCAATTCTCTCAAAATCAATTCTATCAAAAACTGAACCAAACACACACTCACTCAGATGACCCATATCCATGTACCGAGTTTGGTTGCATCGTTATCAGACTTAAGTAACACAACATCACCTGTAATAGTCTTACCCAATAGTTTGTTGATGTTACTTGTAGTTCTCTTTGATCTCAACATTGTTAAGGCGTCCTTTTTAACCATCATAATGTCCCTATCTTCATCAAAATTGTAAGAAAAACCATTAACTTGTAAAATACCAAGGGAAATCAAATTCTTTCTCAATTCTTGAATATATCGCGCATCATTCAACATTCGCACACCACGAACATTTATAACAAATTTAATTTATCCAATTCTAGTGATAGCACATGCTTTATCATCGCGCAAATAAACAAATCCAAAACTACATAACCTGAATGTCACTCCTAATGCGACATCATGCGGTAAGAACATCCAAAGTCAAGAATCCACATTTTTGTGCACTTGATAGATGAAACACAAAGAATATCCCCTTCACTTTCAAAATCATCGGTTTGGACCATATTTGTAGAACTGGATGGACCCTACTTTTTGTTTGGACAATCTCTCTTTCGATTCCTAATATGTTTGCAACTAAAGCACCATGTTGTTTTCCTGTTCCCGGAATTAGATTTCTTCTTTCAGAACCTTCTTAACCTTTGTTCCTCCCAAGATCTTGACCCTTTCTACATACATAACTTCACCTTGAGATCCTTCCTTATGTCTCCTTTATGAATGAGACAAAAGTGTAGTTGCAATGATATCTTGTAGGTAAGAGTGATCACCAAGTGATCGTAAGAACCTAGTAATGAGCATAACAAAATAATTGGTTTATCCTCAAAATTGAGCTCCATGAGATCAATGATTATTTTGTTAAAGGTATTGCCATGTTCTTGCAAATCAGTTTCCTCTATATTTTTTTTTTCGCTTCATGCACTGTCTTTTGTAAATTTTGTTGAGTCAACAGATCCTCAATAACACACTTTCTGATTTGGTCGTATCCTTGCTCGACCATGTCCACTTAACACTGCCTATGAGTCATACTCAACAATATTAATAGGAAATACTTGTCCTACTGACCAAAATATTATGGTCTACAAAATTTAGTATTCATCGACTATTTTTGCATGTAGTGTGTGATTCTTCTCGTTGTCTGGAGTGGCGCCCCACATTTGGCTTGATTTTCCCTCCATCGCGGTGTTTACCATTTATTCTATCCACATGTGCATCCCTTCGATGGAACGTGCCTCAATGTGATTTTTCGTTTAAGTTAGTGGCGCTATGAATATGAAGCATGAGTAAAATGCCAAGTTGTCAAGTTCCATTTAACTTTGACCATTTCTAACACTCTCACGAACTTTGTGAACTTATGTGGACTTGAGAAAAACTCAGCTTGTCTCGTGTTCGATTGTTATTCATTTGATTGAGGAGAATTCGGTTAACCCTCAATTTGCATACTTGCATTTCTCAGCTAGCAATTCATTGTTATCTAAAGACGAATTTTTAGACCTAGTTTGGTGAAACCGTGAAATTTTGCAGTTGTGGATTTTGTTTGTAGCAAGCAGCAGCTATAAGTGGCGTATGATTCTGTGTTTGCATAAGAGTTGTGTTTCATTTTATATTTGTATTTGCTCTGTCGACTTTTAGCTATGCACACTAGACCCGTTTATTATCGCAGCAAAGACATATTTATGACCAATTTATTCCTTTGTTTTCGTTAATGAATACCATGAGTTCCTTTCTTACGGGGATACTTATGAAGTTGTGCATATTGTTCCATTAACTAAGGAGTACATATGTTATCTTCGAACTTTCTATGACAAATAGTGTTGAGGATCAAGATGTGACACAAGTATAAAAAAAAGTCAACTAAATATACTTGTATACTATTTTAAAATCGTATAAATAGGCTGCAGAAGTTTGACCAAGATAATCTACACCCTCTGCCATCGTTATTTCACACACACAAATAAATCTATACGTATATCTATGGCTAAGAATCTCTTAAAAAATATATCATAAATAAAATAAAGAATTCTACCATAGGTCCCAAAAATAAGGACAACCCAACAACAAGAACAACAAAATTCAAATTCCATCTCTAAAGTTTCACCTTATGTGTGCATGTCATGTCCTGAATTCCTCTCTTTGAAATATTAATCGTCATAGTACAATTCATCTTCATCTCAACATGTTTCTTAATAAATAAAATCTTCACTCTCCCCGGAATTACGGAGTAAGTGTTCATCACCATCTCCCCTTGAAGCACATCCCCCAATAAATTCGGACTAGAAACGAGGCGGTCCGCCATAGCATCAATCGTGACATTCAACCTTGTTGTCTTCTTCGCCTTCACAAGTTCCGGTGGTATTTCCGCATCCGCGACCGTTATACCGCGGTAGTACACCGTGGTTGTGCTGTTTCCTAGCTTAATGGATGCTATATTATCATTCTTAATAGACATGTTCACTACCATGGTCATGTTGATCTTAATTGGAATTTGAACAACGTTGACGTCAAAGTTTGTGAGTTGAATCTCATTTGTTGTTACTTTTGGATCTTTAACCTTAAAAACCGTGAATGCTAAGATAACAATTACTATGACTAAAAGTAGTAGTAAAATTGCAGTTACACAACCACATAACTTGAATTTTCTTCTACGGTTCATGGTTTTAAGAGCTTTTTCTTCATCATCACTTCTTGGGTGGACTCTAACTGGAGCTAGAGGTCTTCCTTGATCGGTCTCTGCCATTGTTGTGGAAGGTATAAAAGGAAATAATATTAGTGAAGGAATAGCGTGTACAAATTTATGTGAGATGCTTGATTTGTGGGTGTACTTTGAAATCGAATATGTTTGTACTTATATAAAAGAGTGAATTTTTGGGCTTCTTAGTATTTAATGTATGGACACGTTTTGATGAAGCTAATTGACTATGATTAATAAATCCAAAGAAAATGGAGACGCGGATATGAGGGGGGTGCTGTTTGTATCAAGCAAGACTTTAGAGCTGGTTTATGTTGACTTCTAGCTGGTGAATTTATTTCATCATTAAATGAACTAATTAACTTATACCTGTATCTATACTACACACCAAGATTTTTCAATTCTACATTTTTTTTAAAAATAAAAAATACTTAAACTGCATTTGGAAATTAGTTAAATACTATATAATTATAATTTTGTCATGTAATGTAAATATAATTCATAAACTAAACTACACCTATTTTAGTACTACCTTCGTACAAGTACGCTTAACTCTGTAGTTTTAATGGAATCCGGTGTACTAGTGTTGGTATGATCGCACCTTCAACTTAGAGTGAAAAATTGAAGTGCAAGAAATTTGATATTTGGAGATGGAGATTCAAACTAACATTAATTTTTTTGAACAAACAATATTACTTGGTGGGGTTTCACAACTGATTATTTGAAACAAAAATATATATATAATATTTTTAAGCAAAATAAAAAGGGGATTAATTAAAAAAATGGATTAGGAGACGACCTAACCCAATTAAACCACGCAAAAGCGTTTAGACATCCCTAAAGAGAAATGCTAACAACCAAACTTGACATGAAACCAACCCTAAGGGGCACTAAAAACAGTAAAACACAACAATGATGAACACCTACTAACACAACCAAGCGAACTCGGAGTACAAACGTTGAACCAGATTACAAAAAAGAGTGTGTTAACGTGCGATGAGCCGAACCAACAAAGAACAACTAGGCAACACGCACACCAATTTGAGGAAAATTAATCACAACAAGTTCATTATCAAAACCAGACAAACTCAGATCACCGGAAACATAACTCAACCTAGAATTAAAAACTCCAAATAATTTCATTTTTAAAAGTGTCTTGCGAGATATTGTTTCATTAAAAAATAAAATTTATGTTACTTAGGGCGTACTTTAATTAAAAATAACACCATTAATAAAAGTTGTTAAATTTACTTATATTTATATCATCAGTTATGAGTGAAAAAATCTCATCAAATCAAATATAAATAATGTTTTTGAAGGGACCGCCAAATATAAATAATTATTTTGGTTTCTTTTTTTGTCATAGAGTCTTTTTTTTGTTACAAAATAATTATTTTCTTTATACTTGTGATTGAAAGAAGGGTTAAATATGTTTTTAATCCATTTTGCGCCCCTTTGAAGAATAATCCTACATTTTATTAAATGTTTTTAAAATCCGCACATTTTATCTTTGTTATCAAAATTAGTCCATGCTGTTAATTTTTTAACGGAATGCTGATGTGACAGTTAGTGGGTCCCAATTATTTTAGGATTAAATATGTTTTTGGTCCCTACATTTTGTGTGACTTTTAAGAAAAATCCTTACATTTTAATAAATGTTTTTAAAGTTACGCAAAATGTAGGGACCAAAAACATATTTAACCTTAAAATAATTGGGACCCACTAACTGCTACATCAGCATTTCGTTAGAGAATTAACAACAGAAACTAATTTTGATAACTTAGATAAAATGTGAGGATTTAAAAAATATTTAATGAAATGCAGAGACTATTCTTCAAAAGAGCGCAAAACGTAAAGACTAATACCATATTTAAACCTTGAAAGAACTATCTATAGAAAAAAATGATAGTTTTCATCTTCCATTTTTTCCTTCTTTCAAAAAATAATCCATTTTTTTCCTCTCGGAGTGTACAATAATGGAAAGATTTCATCTCCTCTAGCTAGTCCATGTTTTGTAAGTCCACAACGATGGACTATTACCTAGCTAGGACCGTGTCTTTCGAGTGAAACAGCATATTTTATTTTTCACGTTATTAAAATATCATTAATTAACAACTTAATGGTTCTTAGTTCTTACACTTCTAGAACGCGGTTGCCGTATGAATGAAAGTGTTTGTTTAGGGGAAAGAAGTATGAATGAAAGTATTAATTCCATTATAAAAATAGTATTTATATTCGTATGTCTCTAAATTATCATTTAGTGACTATTATAAAAAAAAATTAATAATATATATGAATATTATTATAAACCACATACATCATTTAATGAATAAATTTTAAATGTTAATTTTTAACCAGATGGTATATATCTCGACTTCCTAAAAAAACATAGATCTCAACCGTAAATTTTAGATATATAAAGAAAAACTAATGGTACGATCAATGTGTTTTTTATGGGGATATTTTTGATGAACTTTATAATTAGTTTTAAAAAAATTAATGTTTTCAGTTATTTCAAATTAAGTCTTTAATAAAATCACTCTAATTGGAATAAAAAAATTGAAAAGAATTAAAAAAATTCAAAAATCGTCAATTTTATATCGTCAACATGTCACATCATTGTATTTGTGGAGTCTATGACGATAAGTCAAATTCAATTAAATAACAAGGATCAAGGTTTTAAAAAAACGAGGTGTTGCCACAATAATGACCGTTACAAAACAATATAGACAGGGGTGATACCATTATTGCTTGTTTTATTAGTGGGAAGAAAAATCACATGAAAACACCATTCATAACGACGCTACGGTCGCGATGGCCATAATCGACAGTTGCAACTGCGAAAAGATAACACAGTTCAGATCTCGATCATCACCTTCGTCCCAAATATAAGTTAATACATGACTTTTTGGTCGAATATACATTCTTAATTTACGCAAAATAACCAAAATATTTTCTTTCTAATGTTTGAATACTAATGAAAATATGCATGGCAACAAAACACATTCATGTGGGTAACCTCCTGAACCAAACAAACTCAATTTGACTAATTTTCTTCGTTTTGACTGGTTTAGGTATGAATTTATGTTTTCCCTGATTTCAAAACACGGATACAGGACGTGTAACGGAGATATAGGTACCCACCTCGAACTCATACCATAACCCGTTTCAAAAGTAGAAAATCAATTTATTACTCCTTTTATATAAATAAAAATTCAAACCCTAAATCTTTTTACTCACACAGGTAGAGTCTTAGTCTTGCAGATACACACTTATCAGTTCTTTCTTTTCTCCTTCCATACCTCACACTCTCGACCTCTTTCTTATCCATCACCATAGCCATCGATCGTCATCATCTCTTTACTGAATAATGCATTACAACATTTGCTCGGAGCTAAAAAATACTTTTTTTATTAAACAAAATCTACTACAGAGACGGAGATAGCTGAACCCGTTGGGGACGAGGATGAAATTTGATTTCTCAGATAAGTATATGACACTAGGGTATGAGGACGAGAAAGGTAAAACGTGCTCCACCCCACCACATTGCATGCCGAAAGTGTTAATGTATGATATTTTTGTCAAAATAATGAATAATTTTACAAAATTATCTTTCATAATGATATAGAAAAGATAAATTAAAGAATTGAAAGAAGTGAGAGTAATAAATTGTTGATGGTATTGTAAAAACAACTTATAATTTAGGTCACCTATAATTTAAGACAATTTTTTTTTGCAAAAACGACTTATAGTTTAGGATGGAGGAAATGTTAACTTAAATACTCTCTTTAATTAATGTCTCAATTTCACAAAACTCAATGAAAGCTAACAACTAGGGTTGGGTATAGGGCAGGTTGGCCTACAGGGGCCTACGGCCTGGCCTGTTTTAACCTGACCTGTTAAGTAGATAGACCTAGGCTTAAGCTTTTTAAAAAATCTGTTTAGTTAAATAAGTCAGGCTTAGGCTTCCACAAAAGTCTATTAAGCCTAATAGACCAGCCTATTAATACCTATTTATTAAAAAATGTTTTTATTATATAAAATAATTGCAAACATTAAAAATATAAACACCTTTTTCTTTATCTATTAGTCCCTTAATAGCCTTTGTTGTTATAGGCTTTTAAGTAGGCTTTAAGGTCTGTTTAGCATATTTAGTAAATCAAATGAACTATTTGATGACTTATCGTAAAGTAGGCTTTCAGGCCAATCCGGACTTTCAAATAGGTCAGGCCAAGAAAAACGGTGCCATAGGCCAGACTCAGGCTTGCAAAAAAATGGCCTATTCCCATCCCTACTAATAGGTGCATATTTTAAGATAAATTGATAATATTATAAGTTAATAATATCGATTAAGATTATATTTGAAATATAATAATTAAATTATATTTGAACTAACAATTTGAAAGAGCTTATTTTCTCAATCAAAGGACACTAATAGTTTAGTAAAAAGGAGTATATAAAAGTACAATTTTTTTACTTAAAAGAAGTATACGTCGATTTTTAAGTATGAAAGTCCCAACAATTTTTCACTTTCTATTTGTTATGATAATGAAAAGTAATCTATTAGTAATAAGGATAATTCTTAACCAATAGCTTTAAGGATAATTTTTTTTTTCATTTATTGTATATTTATAATTACAAGTGGGAGTACATTTTATTTTTGAGGGATACAAGTGGGAGTACATTGTTGCTTAGAGCAGACATGGATATATAACAAAAGTAGAATCAAAGTAGAAAAGATTATACTAGGCAGAAATTCACATAAAAGGAAACATAACAAGTTACAAAGTTATTTTTCTTCTTAGTATTTATTTTCCATCAACTAGGAGGAGAACATGCTAGAAGCACTTGGTAGCTTAACTTCTCCCTTTTGAGAAAGAGGAATGGTGAAGTTTCCAATAACAGGAAGGTCAATAACAAGTCCCAAATCCAATTGATAATCAATGTCCCAATCAGCTCCAATGTCTTTTGCCAAGCTCATCAATATGCTGTATGGCACCTTCACAGGTACATCCACCATTGTTGTGTCCTTTGCCTTCAAAGATCCTGGATCTGGTATTGTCCCTGATGCTATCTCCCTTCAGCATATAATTGACATGTATTTAAACTTGTTAGCCATATAAATTAATGTTAATTTTAAGGTTTAAATGTGTCATTGATCCCTGCACTTTCATCAGATTTTGGCATTGGTCTCTGCATTTTGTAAAAATATTGGTATTGGTCCCTCTATTAACTTTCTGTTAAAAAAAACACAAAACTAACGGAGTGCCACGTGGCCCAATCATTTCACACCACGTGGCACCAATACCAATATTTTTACAAAGTGCAGAGACCAATACCAATATTTTTATAAAGTGCAGAGACCAATACCAATAGTTTTGTTTTTTTTTTTTAAAGAAAGTTAACAGAAGGACCAATACCAATATTTTTACAAAGTGCAAGGACCAATTCCAAACAAAAAAAAGTGCAGGGCTAATGCCAAAATCTGATGAAAGTGCAGGGACTAAAGACATATTTAAGCCTAATTTTAATATCTAAATCACATGTAAAAATAACATAACATAAGTCTATTTAAGTGTACCTGTTGGCGCTTTTGAAAGAGTATTTGACCTCACAAATGGGGATTGGAGTTGAATAAGGATTATTGACAGAAACCTTAGCCAAATATTCAACATTGTTCATGCTCACTTTCTTGAAATCCACGTCAGTAACACTTGCCTCTGGCTTGGCCATATCACCAATTTTTTCAGACACAAAGTTCTTGGCTTTATTCACCAACTGCGACATTTTTCAAATGCTGGTATGATAAGATGATAGTACAATGATTAGTGTTTTTTTCTTTGTTGATGATGAGGATATTATTAGAGAATAATGTAAGAACTTATGAATTTATAGTGACCGGTCCTATGTTCTTGGTACAACGCTTGTCACCATACGATGTTTCTCTTCTTGACACGTATGTGTGATATGTCGTTGTCTTGTTTGCTACTGACACGTGATGATACGTGTCGCACGTGACCTCCTCTTCCAAACGGTGCAATGAATTCTCTATGGTGAATCATTGATATTTTAGTAAAAACTATATTTAAAACTTGTTTTACATTATTGGTCTTTGAAGTTTTGACAAAGTCAATGTTCATTCAACCGTTTGTTTGGTATTTAGTGGATTTGCCATAATCACGGTAACCATTGTCATTCTACTCAAGTTGAACTGTTGAAGCTGCATTTTGTAGTTATTAGTTAGTACCTTGAAAACACTTAGGAGGTTCAACGTGATTTTGGTAATTCCACGATGATGGGAAAGCTTTGTATTCCTTACTCCTCCTATACCACCATTCAATATTTCTTGGACACTAGGTCGAATGTGAATAGGATCATTTAGCTTTACTTCATAGATGGAAAAAACGAGCACCATAGAAATACATGTCATTCAACCAAAGAAAGATAATCGAGAGTTGGCCAAAATGATCCTATAAATCACTAAATCTCCTCTAAATCACTAGTATGACTATCGAAATCATGAACAAACATTAACAGGTGCCCTTAAGTCAATTTTAAACTTAACTAGTTACACAGTTATTTTTTAGTGTGATTTACTACTTGTGCAAATACGAGTAATAATATTTTCAATAAATGTTTCAAAAAAAAAATCAATAAAATGATGTGTAAAAATTTGGTTAAATTTTCCATTAAAAAAATTGGTTAAGTTTAAATTAAATCAATTCAAACAAACAATATAATCTATTGATATATTTTTTTAAAAAATTTAATGAAGTTACAGTTCACAATAAATTAATTTGACAATCGATATCACCATTTTCTTTCAAAAATATTTTAAATAAAAAAGTAGGAGAAAGTGTTATTTTGGACACCAGAACAAACAAGACTAATTGGTGAGCTAATAAGATATATCCATGGACAACAACTACAAAATTGAGCAACATATTCTCAACATCATAATCACCACGACAAGTTATTATTACAGCACAGACTACGACAAAATACAGCTGAGAAGTAAAAATAAGTTTCAAAACAATGGTCTGAAACTCATGTGAAATCTAATTTTAATTCAACACCTTTTGTTGATCCTGGAAACTGTTACATTCATCTTCTTTCAAAATTCAATGAACTAATTGGTAATAGTTTTGATTAAACAACCATCTCCACTGTCATCAGCTAATGATCATTTTGTTTAAAAACTCAGATTGCTCGGGAAAATACTCCATCAATTCATCCTTAGTCACCCAAACAAAGTCCTCGCATTTGCCAATGTCGAACTTGTTTTTAGCAATTACTTGTGATTTGAAGAAGAATTTCTGACAGAAGATTTGAGCAAAGGAAAAAATGAGCAAATAAAATGAATTTCCACAGAAATAAATCAGAAGTATTGAAAAGACTAGTTTTGGAATTATGTTGTACAACCAAACAAAGCAAAGGCCTACAAAGTCATTTTCAGAAAATGCCAACACATACTTGTAGAAATAACATATTGAAAGATGTCAACCTTCCAATAGTAGATTGAAGTACCACAGAATTTCCTATAAACATACCTTAAAAGATGTTGATCCTGTCTGCTCTTCTTTAGGCTGAACAACCATATGGGCCATCGGAGCATTTCCAACAAAATATGTATTTGCAAGATCTCCTAAGATTGATTTCAAGGCAGATTCTGCACACTGCAATTTTATTTTTTTAAAAATAAGTTACGAGTGAAAACAAGATATCAATGTTGTCGATTGCAGATTACAGAAAATAGTGGTTTTTTCAATTTCCACTATGCAACAGTGCTATAGCACCACTATAGCAACTATTTGACGACATTTTGTACTAAATGTAGCACAAAACAATATCAATTTATTCAAATTATGCTATGCTAAAGTGCTATAGTGATATCATCGCTATTTAACAACACTGGAAGATATAGGAAATAAGAAGGGAAAAACCACATGAGAAGGAAAAAACCACATAAGAATGTTCACCTTACGCATAGTTTCCTCTGATTCATATACTTTTTCTGGAAAATGCCACACAGGCTTTCCACTTGGAGCCCCATAAGCATCACCAAAGAGAAGAAGGTAAAGTCTTCTGTCAAGAGCCCTTTGTAGTGACCTAAGCAAGAGACTATTCAGCCATGCAGCAATAATCTCTGAAGACAACTTCAGTTCTTTAAAAAAAATTAGCAAAGATAAAGAAAATGACCTAATTAAGTTTTCATGTCTCTCATTCAAAATAATATTAGCTTTGACTCTAATATTATTTAAGAGACAGGAGAGGATTGGCCTATGCTGCCGTCACATTGATACATTTCTAGTTAGAATAACAATAACAGTATAGCACTATTAATTATAGACTGAACGTACACTAACAATACAACTTAAATATCTGATGACAAGCTTGCATCAACATTACTTAATCACCAATATTTCAAAGCTAAAACACGATCAAAAAACAATAAAGGTAAGTGCATGAAAAACCAAAGAAAAAGGACATTTGCTTGCTCCAAAGGAAGATGAGGACAACATAAGAACCAAGTTAATAATTCATTGGAGAAATCATAAACATTTGTTCTCAAAAACAGCTGTTATATTTATCATTTATTTTACTTAATATATTCCAGAAATTGAAATGAAACATTTTCTTACGGTAAATTACAAATGATCAATCTGCTAAATTGGTGCATACCTTCGATCATTTTGTTTGTCTGCTTCGGTGATTCGCGGTGCTGGCACATAGTCAATCTGATAATCACCTTTCCCCCTGGAAAGTAAACAATTTTCATGATAGTAGATGAAAAGAAGGATCTATCGGTATTTGAGAGGATATAGACAAAAGCTTGGGCACTCTCCTATGAACACACGCTCATTTCATAGGCCACATCACTCTTTATAAAATATCAGTTACTTGTTTACGGGCCAAACAAGTTGAGTAATTTTTTTAAGTAGTTTTTAACACTTCTTTTTCTAAAACAAAATAGTCATATTTCAATCTTTTTTGTAGGTCAAACATCAACCATCAAAACCTTCACCCAGCGATAGCAACACTACCACAGTACTCACCGTCCACTTCCCAAACATCTGCCATATCCATCTAAACCACCATCACCATCCTTCAACTATCCAGCCAACACCTCTTCCTCATCTTTACAACCATCAACCCATAAACAAAAAAATATAAAAGTAAAAACTAACAAAAAAAATAATGTTAAAAAACTAATAAACTTGAATAGCCGGTAGCCAAAAATAGAGCAGAAACGTGGTCCAATACATGCGCGTGTGTTCACAAGAGAGTGTTAGAGCGTTTGGTAGTAGCATTTCTCATCGGTATTTTACCATTTCTGTCATCACTTAAACGGATCATCTCAAGATACCTCTCTTTTAGATGAATCAATTCTAAATAACCATTTTTTGAAAATATAGATCTACTCTTGAGTACCCATACCTTGCATCGGATCTGTCTAGAAATTCATCGGGATATCTGCGTTGATATTGTTGCCGCCATCGAAACCTAGCCATTGAAACCCCATAAAAAACGTAGTTAAAAAACAAGAACAACAACCACAATATCAGTGAGAAGTACAACAAACAACAGAAGAGAAGAAAATAATAACAACGTTTGCTAAAGCAGCTTCAAGTTTACTAAACAAACCATAGCACAATTACCAGCTATGTAATATTAACAGCAAATCCTTATGTTTCAGACATTAACCTCATTTTTTCCATCTTAAAAGAGAAAACAGAAAGAAAGCGTTAATATTTCACGTCATATATATAATATTACCCTTTTTTTAAAAATGTGGACAGACTAAATTTCACTGAAGACATAAGACTACAAACCAGAAGACAAGTTTCCTTATTTTCTCTTTAGTATGAAGAGGTGCAAATTAGGGTATTCAGCTCTAGCTTGCTTGGGAATATGTAAAAATATATAAGAGCGATATGCACGGTCAGTGTAAACTATTTTTACACTGAAGCCCAATGAGAATCCAATATTTTGCAGATATGCTTAAAAAGGCGGCTACAAAGTGGACTTATGAGTTCTTATTAGACGCCGGTGTAAAACTAATTTAGGGTTTAAGGTTTAGAACAACCGTAAATATATCCCCTGATATTTAAAATAATAAGAATTCACAAATAATAGACAAATACAACATTCAGTATGCAATCCTGTCATTTTCTATTGCCCCCAATAGCAACAGACCTTTTTCATTAAAATTTGTATTAATTTCTTACGGCATGAATAGACAAACTGGTCCTCAAAATTGTGAGCATTGGTCAAAATAGTCTTTTGTATTTTACAAATTGGCAAATACATCCTGAAATTGTATTAGCAACAACAACAACCAAGCCTTTTCCGACTAGGTGGGGTCGGCTACATTGATCAACTTACGCGATAATGTTCTATCATAAATCATATTTTGGTCCAATTCATTAACCTCCAGGTCTTTTGTAATCTACCCCTAGCGATCTGACTATCCTCCATTTAATCTACTCTCCATACCACAGAATCTATAGGTCTTTTCTCTAAATGCCCATACCACATAAACCTATTTTCCACCATCTTTTCTACTATAGCTGCTACCTCAACTCTCTAATATTTTCATTTCTAATCCTATCCCATCTAGTCTTACCACGCATCCAACACAACATCCTCATCTCCGCTACGTGGATTTTACTTTCGTGTTGGTTCTTCACCGCCCAACACTCTGTTTCATACAACATTGTCAGTCTTACAACTGTCCGATAAAATCCCCCCTTCAACTTGAATGGTACTTTTGTATTACATAAAACACCTGAGCCTCGTCTCCATTTCAACCACCATAATCATTTTGATCAATGTTCACAATTTCAATCATCAATTTGTCTATTCACTCATTTCTTAAATGACTACTAATCCAAAACTAAATTAAACGCGAAACCCAAATCCATTTTACTTTGATACTTTATTAACTAATTCAAATCCAAGCAGAGCATAGTAATAAAATTAATAAAAATGAAACAAAAACAAAAGAAGAAGAAGAACATACGAGAATTCTTGAAAAGCATAAACAATAGGGTCAATTTTGGGAATAACCACAGGCAATCTCTCAAACAGAACAGAGGCAACCATTTTCTCAGAACTCGTACTGAATCCTCGTCTCGACAAGAGTGGCCGAACCAATGACGTCATCTTCACCCTGAACAAATTCAAAAACATCACAGACACATACAAGATTTAAACATGGTTTATTAATTTTCGTGATTTTGTTCCTGTTTTCATGATTCTCATGAGGTTTGTTCAGTGAATAAGAAAATATGGGTTTCATACCTGGAACGCCGAAAATGTGCAGAAATGAGGTAGATAGTGGTGTAGACTGACCACAGTGAAGGGAAGTAGAGAATGCACCCCAAATGAAAAAGAGAAAAGGGTTTACACTACATCAACAAATAAACCATGATTTTTCTTTTTTTTTTAAGAAAAGAAAAATTAGTTGATTGAATTATTATTAATAATGATGACATATTTTTTGACTAAAAAATTAGTTGATAGAAAATACATTGAGCATTATAAGTTCAAAATTGCTAGAATCGAATATGATGAATCTTCGAACAAACTTACAACATTCAGGTTAATAGCATACAACGACAAGATGTCTACAATTATGACAAAATAAAAGTGTCATGAATAGTCATGTCTACATATGTTTAATGTTAAAGGCCTTGCACTGACTCGAAGTTTAGCTGTCAATATGAATCAAACAAGCTGCAATGATACAGAAACGTAAAATAATGCAGTATTAAGATGACGAAATCACAGAAAGAAAAACTAAATATAAGTAAAATAACTTATTTAAACAAAAAGAATGGGAAAAATAATAATATAGAGAGGTGATTTCGGAAAAAAAATTGACCGTAAACCACCTCTCTTCGGCGGAATAAGAAAAGTAGGGGTGAATGGTGGTGGCTAGGTTTAGGACATTAAAAGATATTTCGTAGGGGTGAATTAACATTTACTCATTCGTAAGGGTTTTAACCACGATCTTCAACATTTTATTCTTAGCTCGAACATACAATTGTCTTGTATGTTTTTTAAACTTCTCTTAAGGTTACAAAATGAAACTCGTTGAGTTTATGGTACGCTTTTGATAGTGTATCTTAGTTTCCATCTTCAATACACTATTGCTTCTTTCACCCTTTCAAACCTAGTTTTCATGGTGGTTGAATGATAGGACGTGGTGAGCTTTTCAATTTGATTATGCATGAGCTTCTTCTTTTCACTTCTTCAAATAGAATCTTCACTAAAAGCTTCATCTTGCTCCCTTCCATTCTTTGCATGGTTCACCTCTCTTTCTACTCCTTCCTACATTTCCTTCCCACGATCCATATCGTCGATTTTGTCTTCCGTTCCTAGTGCTTCCATTTCATCCTCAAAAGAAGAGGTAATTCTATCATCGCTCTCTTCATTGTGACTTCTCATATTCACATTCTATAGATACGGATTCCTTCAAAGCTACAAGCCCTAACTTTCTATGTATGAATTTTTCAATTCAAGGCTTTGTAGACTTATACAAAGAAGCACATGGATTTAATTGTTGTGCATCTGCATTGATTTCTATATCAAAATAAATAACAATTGTGGCCTAGACTTTGACAAAGAACAGTAAGCAAAGAAAATCAAATTTGATAACTATTACATGTTTATAGCATGTATTGTTGAGTAAAAGTAGTTTTTTTTTTTTTTGTGGCTTTATTAGTCCAATATCCTTTGTTTTCAACTTTACTGGCGGATTTTGGTTAATTAAGTTTTTTCAATTTCTGATTTATTTGTTGCTAGAAGGTTTTGTTCCGATTTTTTTTTTGGGTTGAAGTTTTTCCAGTTTCTGTTTTGGGGCTTGCATGTGTTAATAGTACGTTTGTTGGTTTTTTGGGTTGTTGTTTTTCATGCATGCATGTTGACTTTGTTGACTTTGTGTGTTGTCATCTGTTTTGTTTGATTCTGGTTATGACATTTACAGTTTGTTGCTCTTCTTATTTGAGTTGTGTTTGGTTTAGAATTTTATGACATGTTGAGGTGATCTGATTCATAGAATATTTTTGTTCACTCACTTGATTTTTGGGAAAATCATGATAAAGAAAAATGGTGGAATGATTCAGCAAATATGTTTGTTCTGTCATTTGATGTGTCAACGTATCATGTTTTATAGTTTTATGATATTTATGATTTGGGAATTTTTTTTGAGTTGAAGGTATTCTCAAAAGATTGTATTAGATTAATGTATCATTGGATCATGCATATTTGGATTGTTAAAGAATTTGTGTTTTTGGTGAAAATGTGTGTTGAAGGAAAAAAGCATTGGACTTGATGTTAGTATTTTGTAAACATTGGTATTCAATGATATTAGAAGCTAGAACACAATTGCATTAACATAATCAAGTCTGTTATTTGTTGAGTTTTGGGGAGTACTTTCTGAATGTAACATTGGTTGAGTTATGCCAAAGGAATAAAAAAGAAAAATCATCTCCTGAATTGTGAAAAGTTGTTTAAACTTTGTTGAAATATTGGCAAACATGGTTTGAGAAACCTATATATTTTTTAGACTCTGTCAAAAACTTTGCAAATGGTATTGAAAGTCAGTGATATATAAAGATTTCTTGCTCTGTTTGGTGGGTTAAATTATGATAAAATTATGGGTGAATGGGTTGTTAGAGGATTTGTATTGTGGAAAGTTAGAAACATTTAGTTACATTATGGAGATTTTAGGCATTTTGGGGTGCATTATGTAGATTCCAGATTTTTTATTCAATGATTTATTCAATCAACAATGTGATTTTATTACAAAGTGCTTTTATGTTGAATTGGTGTATTTTTCTGTAGGATTCTCAATGTCTAGGGATTTTGACTGTATCAAGGATTTGAAAAAAGATTTAGATGTCTGGAAATTT
>Ga0315914_1002616_pt1 | contig 27551 bp, 10 predicted proteins | sample MpolenodulesMG_FD_203920 | JGI IMG/M metagenome (GOLD analysis project Ga0315914, IMG submission 203920) | Medicago polymorpha root nodule microbial communities from Los Angeles, California, United States - elongated nodules | ecosystem: Host-associated > Plants > Roots > Nodule | place: USA...
GAGCACAAGTTAAATACCAAGGAATTAATCAAAGTCCATTAATTCTTTAATCATATTGGTTTATTATCTTTAAAATTAATTAGGGATTTTGCCTCAGCATGATCTACCTTCATTAATGTGGGATATATTTTTTTTTTGGTTACAAATTTGAGATATATTATTCTTTTATCTTTATTGATAATTCCGAGTTCTTGACTTGAACAACCCCTAATCCACAAATATTTTATCATCCACCTACATGTATTATCCTTTAATCATAAATGAAATGGTTTTGATTTCTCCCCAAATAAGGTATAGATTTTTCATAAAGTAAAATAATTATGAGAAAAAGTTTATTAGAGGGATTAGAACATAATTATATTGTTCCTGCCGCCGTTAGCATAACTCATTTGATAGGAACAATAGACATTGCATTATTTACATAGAGGTTGAAGTTCGAACTCTGGATTTTCCACTAATTCGCCTTAAAAATATGAAATTCTAATCACTAGACAACTTAACAAAAAAAATTGTTCTTGTCTCCCATGAGTAATCTAAAATGATAAAAGGTTGCGTATACATTTGATGTGATGGGTCGCGAGTTCCAACATGTAAAGTCTATGTTTTTCATAATTTGGTATGTGAGTTTTGCCGTTAGATTTTTAAAATAAAAAGAACATAATTGTTAATTATCTTCTAATTCATACGTTTGATAATTAAGTTTTAAATTAAAGTTAAATAAGTTTTTTCGTCTTTAAAAATATAGCGAACTTTGATTTTAGTTTTTAAAAATAAAAACAATATGTTTTCATCTTCCCAAAATATTTTGTTTCATTTTTTTTGTCCCTAGTAGTATGTTATTAATGTCAATATTGCGATTTTTTATGTTCAAGATGTGTTTAAATTATTATTATTTATGTCCAACTCATGTATCACCATATTATATATGTTCAAAGAAAAGTGAGGAATGTGTTAAAATTGCGTCCAATAGGGTCCAGAAATGAAAGAAGAAAAAAACAAGTTTTTTGATAAGTTGAAATAAACAATTTTGTGAAAGTGAAAACTCCCATTTTTATTTTTATGGATCAAAATTATTTTTAATATAGTATTTTGAAGACAAAAAATTGATTTAATCCTTAAAACCAGGAGACAGGATGTTATCTAGATGCACAAAACTGGTCTAATGGTCTATTATATTTTGCATATTAAACGAAAAATTGCCTGTTCGAAGATTTTTAGGATATGCTCTTAATTTTCTGGGTTATGTTAAACTTAACGTACTAGGATTCCATTCATATTTCTTAAAATACCACCAATTGTTCACTTGCCTGCCGTGTACTATTCAGCTCGATAAAAGACAGTGCATATAAGGACGTCTGTAATTTTTATTTTGATGATATAGGGACAGCTATAATAATCAAATGATAGAATCAACCGAATGAAATGAGGATGTTATTTTCTTCGTAGAGGTTACAATTGGAGAATGGCTTTGGTAGCAATCGGAGAATATGCCGGGTCTCGAACCGAGCTTCTGGAGGTTGTAGGAAAAAATTCTTAATAAACAGACATACATAAAGAATCTTATTCAAAGTGTGTGTTTGGTTTATCTTTGAAGCAGATAAAATTAATTTCTTTTAAAGAAAAATGATGAAGAAGGGCAACACGGACTTTCTAGGGTCCTAAAAAAACTTGTTAAGGGGTCATCCATCTTGTACTACTCTCGTCTAAACATATTAAAGTATAGAGTTTTGATAAAATCAAATGCCTTAATATCAGTATGGTCACACCTTGATGTATAATATAAGATTAATGTTGACATATTTGATTTATATATATATAATATAATTGATTTTATTCGGATTATTGATTTTAACATAAAACTAGAATTATAGGTAAACATGATTTTTACACTTAAACTTGTTCAACGCACTCTTACATAAATGTATTTAAACATTTTCTTTTTAGTAAATAAATGTATTCAACATAAAACATTTTACGTTGAACGCTTTTCTTCTAAATAACTCATTTGCAGTCTTCATATTTTTGAAAGAAAATTTATAGAAATGTTTAAAATACTATAATAATATTTTTTTTTAAATTAGAATTTTTCAACAAAATGATTTTTTTTGTCAAATTGTTTAGTGACTAAAAATTTAACTCTTAAAATGAATAAATGTGAAAGTCGGGATTCAAACTCCGACACTTACATATATAATGCAATGTTCAAACAAATTGAACTATACTCTCGTTTTATTTTAGTTAGTGTTGATAATAAATATTTGTTACTTGTTATCTATGTAATATTTCAGTTTTGATTTCGGTTCATAACATATCAGCATGCTAATGTGGCAAGTCATCATCATCCAATATGACATTTGCCATTACAAAGAGAAATGATATTTGTACAACTATTTTGTAATAATTTTCTTATTCAAATTCACATTGTTTTTACTTTTTGTCTATTATTTTGGTTTTCTGCACATACTTGCTTTTCTTTGTATATCTTTTGTTGTCGCAAAAGCTGTCCCACAAATGGATGTTCAAATAACATAACTCGAATGAAAATAATGATGTGTATTGTGTTTGCCACGAAAAACTAATATTTGTACAGTTATTTTGTGACAACTTTTAAGACAACTCTTATAATTTCATTGTGTTCTTACTCTTTCTATTGCTTTGATTTTTGTGTCAATACCTACAGTTTCTTTCTATATATTTGGTTGCCTCGTAGGTTGTCAAATAGTTATTGGGTTAAAATATGTTTACCACCGCATAAAATTATTTTTAAGATTCCAACCATATAATTTGGAGATTATTTGGTTTTGGACCTTCATGACATAAAAATCAAGGTCCTTTCGCACCTTGTAAATGTTGGTTTACCCCTACCATATCATCGATTTTGTAGAGGCAAAATTCACGAAAATAAAAAATAAAGAATCTTCAAATTACACGGTTGGAATCGAAAAAACTAATTTTACAAAGGTGTAAACCAGAAACTACTAATATTACAGGGGTAATATATATTAACCCATAATTATTCAAATAACATATCTGAATATATTAATATTCTAGTCACTTGAATATAATCATATTTGTAGCGATATGTACTTTGTTGTTTTATGCTATTAACATGGATGTTGTGAGTTTGTTCGCGGGTTCATCCTTTTTGTTTTTAACGACTTTAAATTTGTATTGTATCAATATACTCTATCAATTTATTGAATAAATGAAGTAAAAAAAAAAAAAACTAGTTAAATTACACCATCGGTTGATGTTGTATAAATAGTTTCATTTAACTTCATTTCATTGAGGTCTGTTCAATGATAAATCAAGAAATATATTTGGTGGTGGGGTCAAAAAATAATAATCATCAAAATTTCTATGTTGAATTTATTCAAACACACAAGTTTATGATCAAAATTCTCCAAACGTATTTAAGGTCCAAATTAGCACAAACAACACGAGAGGTCGTGGGTGGAAGTGGTGTAGAGGAAGAAGATGGAGACTCTGAAAGCAGCGATTCCAGAGAAACTCAAACAAGCAATTAGGGATAGCACTGTAAACACTCTTGAAGATACGTGTTCTTCTCTTCATAACTTCTTTCTTCATTTCGACCCTTTTCACCAGGTACTACCTTCTCCAATTTCAACCAAATCCCTAATTTCTCACTATTATTAACTCTTTCGCTGTTTTCAGACTGTGTCTCAACTTGCAGACCCTAGCTATGCTTTGTGCAGCAAGGACAAAGAAGCTGCGTTGAAATATAAGCAGCTTGGTAATCAATGCTTCTCTAATGCTCATTATGCAAATGCTTTAGATTATTATACTCAGGTATTGCCTTCTTTTCTTTTTTTTATTTATTTAACGATAACATTCTCTCTTTATTTTTTTAATTATTTTTTGGTGAAATTAATCTGTTTTTGCAATTTGAAATATAGGCATTACGAAAGGCTCCTTTTGAAGTTGGTGAAATTGAAAATAATCTCATTGCAACATTGTATATCAATCGAGCTACTGTATTGCATGTAACTTAAATTTCAATTTTTTTATATTAGCTTTAACCACATTCATAATTACTTTTTAATTATGAAATACAAGGCTTGATGCAATTTCTATTTATATATGTGTGTTCCCTGCTGCAGAAAATGAATCTTTTAGTAGAATGTTTGCGAGACTGTGATCGAGCTCTTCAGATATGTCCAAGCTATTCAAAGGTGTGTTTTGCTTCAGTTACCTTTTTGTATTAGGTGTGTTTTGATGTTCGCAATAAATGTTTGTAGATTAAGTCGTTTATGAGCGGTTAAAAAATATGATGAAAATACACACACACACACACAAACATAGATATGCACGTATGTTTGTGTGTATGTGTCTATATATGAGTTAATTTATCAAAACAAAGCAATTGGTTTTCTTTTCCTTTGCCTCATTGCCATGTTGGAAAGGTTATTGGGGTTGACTTCACCTACAAACTTAATTTGAAATTATCTGTATTTTGACATGCTTTGCTTACTCATCGTAAAGATCAGTTTCTGTTGAGACACAAATTTTGGGGTTTGTTGTGTGTATTGAAGTTTGATGTAGTTGGCTACTGTGAAGAATAACGATGCAAATTTTCATTCTAGTTTCTGTTCTTCTTTTTGATAATTTTATTATTCTGGCATCAGGCGTGGTATAGGAGAGGGAAGGCAAATGTTTCAATGGGAAACAATAGAGATGCAATCTGTGACTTAAATATAGCTAAGAGTGTCGAATCATCAACAGGAGGGAAGCGACAAATAGAATGTGAGCTGAAAATTATTTTAGACCAATCCAAGAGCACAAATATAGTAGTACAGCCGCGACAGAAGGAGAACAGCTTGAGTACTACGAGTAAGAAACTTTCCTTGTTAAGCAACTACCAAATTGGTCAAGGCTTTGTTGAGTTCACTTTTGTTATACTAATACTAAAAGCATTTGAAGTATGTTTAAAAAGTAGCATGTTGCATTTTGAATTCATCTTGTTTCACTTTTGAATTCCGTGTGATTCTTTGGTCTGCTTATGTTTTCAACTTTTCTGTCTACAAGATATATGTCCACAATCATTTCTTAATCATGCTGAAAACCATAAATGTACTTCAATCCTGGAAACAGTATGTTGATTTAAGATACATGTGGAGATGAGCCTATAGTAATAGTAGGTATTTAAAGGGTTGCCGAGGAAAGATTGAAATATTTATGTCTGCTTAGAGCTTGAGGTGCCTATTCAGTCTTGGATACCTTTACTTGTCCAAAATTAAACATGAGAAAATAGATTAAAACACAAAAGACTAGAAAATGAATGAAACAAGGGTTCAGTGATCAACTCCAAGAAACTCAGCCAAAAACCCTTTTCCTTATAGACTTAAATTATGCACCTTCTGGACTAGGGAGAACAACTCACTGTTTTGGAGCAGAAGTAGACTTATACTCCCCCTTGAAGGCCCCCTGCTTTTATTTAAACATGTGGCTTACTTTCTCTTTACATATTGATATTCCATCCCTAACAAGCCTTCAAAAAGTCACTTGCATACATCAAGATGTCCTTACTTTATTCTTCTCATTCCTGGAATGAAATGTGTGCAAACGTTTGAGATTGTATGCTAGACGAGTTAGGTGTTTCTTGAACTAACCCTTCTCCATTCTCTCAGAACTTTACCTCAGTACTAATTCACATCAAGTGCTTCACTTTAATCCCATTTTAAGAAACTAGTATGCTAGAAAACTTCAATCAAAGCTTTCTAATATGTAAAGCTGTTCAGAAACAATTGGTGCCTCGTGGGTCACATTTTGTTTTCCGTGACCGCTATTCAATGCTCTTTTACATATGTTGTAATCCGTATGCGTTCTATACTGCGGTGTAGTCCTTGCATTTAGTTATGAAAAATCCATTTTAATTTTCCTCTCTTTTTGAGATAATAAGATGGTACAGTGCGTTTGTGGCAGGTGACATTCCTCAAATAAAGCTGCAAAGTGTCTCCGTGCCTGATAAAGGAAGAGGCATGGTGCCGCCATGTGATGTTTCACCAGGTTCGTTGGTTCATGCTGAAGAACCATATGCTACGGTAAGAAACAACTATTTTCTTTTTAATATCAAGTTTATTTTATCATACACATGCACATACAAAATGCTTTTAAATAAACGGGAAGTAGAAATGTGTGTTTTACAATCTCACAAGTTTAGGGAAATAAGTGCTTCAATTGAAAGCACAGGGGGTTCTATTGCAAATGATCCGTTATTCAGCATTTTTTTATTGCCTGGTTTTCTTTCCAGAGAACTGGAGACTCCTGACCTCCCTTGGAACTGTACCTAACAGTTCAGATCTCAAACTTGTAAACCCAATTAATTCAAAGCAAATTCATACTTGTCATCTATAATAACTATAAGAGTTTGCTTATATTGGCGATTCTGTAAGAAAATTGGAAAATGATTTTTATTTGTCCATATTTTATAAGCATTAATCCACAGTCTTCTTGAGATGAATGAGTTTGTTTAACTTAAACTTGATACTGTTTTTCTTTTCAGGTAATATTAAAGCAATGTCGTGAAACTCATTGCCATTATTGCTTGAACGACCTACCTGCTGATAGAGTTCCTTGTATATCGTGTTCAATACCATTGTATTGCTCCCACCAATGCCAAATAAAGGCAGGTGGGCAAATGTTCATGATATCCACAGAAGATAATTACATTCTTAAAAACTTACCCAGCGATCTTGCTGAATATGCTGCTGAAGTGATTCAATACAATGATTGTGAGCAAAAGATTGGTGATGTTACTGAACATAAACATGAATGTCAAGGAGTACATTGGCCTGCTGTAATGCCTTCTGACATAGTTTTGGCTTGCAGAGTTCTAGCGAAGTTTTTGTCAAAGAACTCATCAGGAGATATCACAAGTTTTGTGGAAAAGTTGGTATGTTTTAATTGCTTGCATTTCTGTTAGCTGATTGCATTATTGTTATCTGATTATAGGTATCTGGATGCTTACAGCTTTTATTCTTACTGTGCAGGAGCTTTCTCATTGTTACGAACATATGCCATTTGAAAGTAAATTGGATTCACATATATACGCCATTGTATTGTTATATTGTCTTAAACATTCTTATGGAGCTATGCTTGCCATCAATGGAATCTCTATATCACAGGTTGTTTTGGCACTCTCTTTTTTTTTTCCTTTTTTTTTTGGGTATGGATGTGTCTATTTGTACAATAACATAACAATCATATCATAATAGAACCATCATAAACCCTGTGTAGCAGAATATTTTTTCAATATGATAGGGCAAGTATTTGTTGTTGAAGATATAAATTTATTTTGATATAATCATTAGAATAATAAATCATAACCAAGTTTCATTTTGTTTTGTCAATACAGGTGGTCATAGTTATTTCTCAGATTAAAGTGAATTGTATGACTGTTGTTCGTTTAAAATCAATAGACGCTCAAGGACTGTCAGATCAGTCTGGAGGATTTCCATTTCATTCCAGTGTACATTTAACTAGTAATGTGGAACAGGTACATGTTTCGCTGCACATATATTTATCAATTGGTTGCATATTTTCTTTCTTCATACATTTATTAGCCTGTTCTATATTTATGCATTTTGCACTGCAAGTCCTACTATGATAATTTAGACATTATTGGTGATGGCAAATTTTTTTTTGGGTGATATCCTTCGTGATTCTGAGCCATATTCCATTATATCTCCTAGGTCAGAGTGGGCAAAGCTATTTATAAAGTTGGCAGTTTATTCAACCATTCTTGCCAACCAAATGTTCATGCATATTTTCTTTCGCGCACACTCTATTTACGAACAACACAGGCTGTAGCAGCTGGGTGTCAGCTGGAATTGTCTTACGGTCCACAGGTAACTTATTTTTGGAGATTAACACCTGTAATTCTTATTAATTGTTAGTTTTTTGGTTTGAGATTTCAGTTTAGAATTATGTCTATACATTTTTCTTGATATTGAAAGCCAGTAATCAAGCATCCCTGAAACTTGATCTGTTAAAGAATAGTTTTATTTTTATCTCAAGCATGCCTTGCACAGGTGCGCTTTGTGCTTGAAGCATATATAAAAGAGTGACCTGGCAAAATTTCTGTTGAAATATTGATTTCATAATTAGCACATTTGGGGTTGCATGGTTCATATTCTTGACAACATGGCTGAAAAGGCTCTCTTGTCTTGTCAAGAAACCAATTTCAAAAGCTTTAAGAGTGAAGAAGGATCATCAGTGAGTTTTCCTATGGCTAATAATGGCATTGAGGGGTATTTTTGCTACGTTAGGCAAACATGAGGCTCAAAACAATATAGTAGTAGGTTGATACAGTGTGCGTTATGATATAAAGCACATAAAATTATCTTATACCAAGAGTTAGGTCAGGTATTGTTGTTACTACTAGTACCAGCCCAAGCCCACTAATAGAAGATTGTTGCGACTACTGATCTTCCCATAGAGAAAATGTAGTCTTCCCCCACATAAAATTAGAGGAAATGACAAAAGAAATTATATGCCTTTGAAATGAATCACATTTCTATACATGAGTAGCATTGACCCCAATCTTGGCATATAACCATTTTGAAGCAATTGTAACAACTTTTTGTTGAGCCTTTAGGAAGTTATAGGAATTGTATTTCCACGACATATGGTTTCTGATCATTTCCTCTCAACATAAAAAAATAAATAAATCAAAACATGGAAAACAAATTTGTTTCGTCAGAGTCTTTCAACAATCAAGTCTGCTGTATAAACACCTTGTTCAATGGTTCAATATACAGATAAAGTTCTGTTTTGCAGGTTGGGTTGTGGGATTGTAAAGATCGCCAAAGTTTTCTAAAAGATGAATACGCATTTCATTGTCAATGTACTGGTTGTTCAGAAGTCAATCTATCTGACATCGTCCTCAATGCTTTTCATTGTGTAAACCCAAATTGTTCTGGCGCAGTGTTGGAAAGCAGAGTACTTGAATGTGAAAATCAGAAAATCAAACGCTTAGCTATTGCTGATAAAGTAAGCCACTTTTTTTCTACATTATAAATGTATATAGAGTTGAGTGACTCGGCATTTCTGTGCTGTCACATATGTTGCTTAGCATTTAGGAGTTGGGAGCTTGGATATATGGTCCTATGTTTGAACTATTTTCTCCGTTTAAAACACTTCGTTTTTTCAGGTTATCAAGAACGATGACATCTATGAAGTTTGTCTTCATGCATTTAACCAAAATGACGCCTCTATTCATATTCAACCTGGATTCTGTTTGAAATGCAGTTCTTACCGTGATCTGGAGTCTTCACGTGCAACAGTTGATAAAGCCTTAATATGCATAAAAAGGTACACACTGCTCAATTTGGACCCTAATAACAGCTTCTGAACTACAGCTTTTCCCTCACCTTTGAAAATTATGTAGAACTACTATTGAATAGTTTCCAATTGGGGGCTAGCTAGATAAATACACCAATTATCAATCCTGCATAAGCTGATAGTAAATATTAGATGGCTGCTTAATTTTTCAACAGTTTACAGACTGAAATATGGAAATGACAGGCTGCAGGATGCAATACTGTCAAAAGAAATTTCAAATACTTCCATTTCGGACGCTTTGAGATCTCTTCATTTGCTGAGATCAAATTTGCATGCATACAATAAGGTTATTGCAGAGGTGAGTTCAAGCCTTCACAAAAGTTCTCCATCCTAAGTACAGTTTTCATATGTTTGTTGTGCTAATATTCCAACCGTGGGGGTATTTTGGGAAGACCGGGAGGGGGATCCAGTTACACAAAGTGCAAGACTATGAATGCTGGCACTGTTTGATAACTTCCTAAACGTTGAATTTTACAAATCCAATGACATTAGTTGAATGTAAGCACAAGAAAAGATGTCATAAAATTTTAAAAAATGGGTTGATGCTTCATATAATTATTCCATTTTATCATTTAATATCTATTTTGAAATCTAAGTAAAGGCCAACTATTGCATTACATACATATGATTGACGAATAATTGATTGATCTCTATAGAAAATAATGGAATAATACTTTCATATTTTATTACTACAGTCTTGAACTATTTATATTGGAAAAAAATTACACTAGTAGTTGTCCTATTAATTGTGAATTAGGACTAATAATTACATAGTCAAATAAAATAAAAATAAAGAGCATAAAGTAAAATCACGGAGAATCAAATCAGATATATTATGATTCTCCTACAATCTCAAACTTGGCATGCATAATAGTATGACAAGATTCATGAAGTGTTTGGAGTAGTTTTTTGTTTTGTTCTGCAAAAGCATTCTCCTGAAGCTTGGTTAAAAGATTTATTTAACTCAGAATATGCTAATCCAAACACAGTCAGAGATAGGATGAGTGAAACTTAATTTTTATGCTTTTTAAAATGTTATTAATGTTGTTAAGTGTCCAAGACTTGATAATGTAAGTAGATCTCCTCCTCCTTTTCTCTCGTGTGTTTGTGCGACCTCGATTGAAAGGCATGGACTGTGTTCGACAAACAAGGTCTCATGTTTTGAATATGACGGTTTAAGTTTCATTTTCTTGTACATGGTCTGCTGTTGCAGACAGAAGACAACCTTGCCCAAGCTTTTTGTTTAGTGGGAGAATTACAATTATCGGCGGATCATTGTAAAGCATCTATTCAGGTAATTTTCCTTTTAACAAGCCTACTATCTATGTTTGGCTGGTTTCTGCCACTCTGCAAAAGCAATTAGAAAAAAAAAGAGCGGGGGAGTAGAAGTTTGGTTATTGGCATATTTTTAGCTACTAGTATCTCTTTCTGAATAGCTAGGACTTGACAGTTTTCAAGTAACTTTTTTCTGCAGTGGAAATATAAATAATTCTTGGTGGAACTCATGAAATTTCCCTACCTGTAGCGTAACACTGGAAATCATGGTGCATTTACAATGGATACCTTGCTATGAGAATTAACGTGATAACCAAGTGCATGTAGCCATATGGAGAGGGAAATTAAAAAATGGCGAGTTGCTGCATTTGGGATAGAGGGGAAGCGTGATCTAGTATGCTCCACAGGTTTATATGTTCATTAGGAGGAGCTATTATATATGTCCTGGGTAGAATTTAAGTGACCTGCGGTGCCGTTGAGAAATGAGAGGTCTTTTAATGCACATAGCCATACAGGTCGTGAGCATTTTATCACAGGAATGTTTTTAGCTTGGGCTGTGTGATTTGTTGTGATTGACGATTGCAATTACAGATTAGTTGTTATTGAATTAAGTCTTGTAGAGAGCCATGGATGCACCCATAAGCAAGCTTTTGTTTGTTGTACTGTGTTTTGTTTGAGTGAATGCATTTCCCATATGGTTTTGTTATCAATCTAATCAGACTTTCCAAGAATGATGGTTAAAGTAATTCATTCTTTTTTCCGTTGCAGATTTTGGAGAAGATATATGATCCTGATGATATTGTTATTGCTTATGAACTTGTGAAGCTTTCTTCCGTCCAACTTTCCTTGGGTGACAATAGTGCTGTCAACAGCATTGGTCGAATAGGTGCTATTTTCTCACGTTATTATGGACATCATGCAGACTTGGTCTTTCCTTATCTTCAGTACCTTAGGAGAGAAATTTAGAATTTTCAGTGAAGCCTCTCCAATCAAATGCTTTTCCAGCAAAGTGGGCAAGTGATAGAAAAATCATCAATCACAGCTTAAATGACAAGGTCATTTGGTATGAAAGATCTGCAATGGTCCAACCTCAAGAAAAACTACTTGATGCTCATCCAAGCTGCTCAACAATCAGTGCTTCTTTCTCATAAATAAGATACAGTCTTTGAATTGATATATTCAGGTGTGTTTTCGATTTGCTTTCTCTTACAGAGATGTGTATTTTGTTGACGACGTAGTTAAAGGGGAGAAGATATATTTGAGAGATTGTCTCAAAATCAGTCTGGATGGAATTTGAGGCTTGCTGTAGTCAGAAGGGGGTACCGATATTTACATGTCACACTTGGTTCTCGAGGAAAATTGATTATTGTTGTAAGTTATTATATTGTTATAACACTTACTACAGTCCAACCAGGACATCTTTTCTTTCATAACGTAGTCTCGTGAATATGGGAAGCATTATGCCAAAGAGAATCAAACAGAGCATAACAGGTAATTTCATCGGTCCATCTTGGACCAAAACTTATTAGGGTCCGTTTGGTTCGAGAGGTTTGGAGGGGAGAAGAGGGGAGGGGAGCAAATTTTATTGCACTGTCAAAATTATCCTTATATTAATTTAAAATCTCAATATTATCCTTGTAACAACATTTATTATTATTATGTTATATTATCCTTGAAACAACTTTTACTATTATTAGGTTCTAGGTTATATTATCTTGTAACAACTTTTATTCCATATTATTAACAATTTTTTCTTGTAACAACTTTTATTACTCATTGTAAAACCCTATTACTAATTCATTATTCCATCGTCTACATCGTGTTGTTATAGATTACATCGTTATTGTTTCGTTACTTTATTATCCTTATTTAATTAAGTTTAAGGGTAAAACAGTAAAATAATTTTAAAATCCCTCCCCTCCCTTTGTGAACCAAACACGCTTTTAATTAAAATATCTCCCCTCCGTTAAAATTCCTCCCCTCCCTTCCTCTCCTAATTCTCGAACCAAACGGACTCTAAAGGTCCAACCTAAACGCCACCGAGTTGGTATTTTATGAGTTCGTATATGGTAAATTTAGATAAACCACACCTAACAAGAAAAACCCATCCGATTCAAAAGGGGATAAAAATTCAAAGTAATCATCTAAAATTAACTGTCAAGAGATATGAAATATCCTAATCTTTATTATTGTCGTAAGATATAATAAAGAGAGAGAAAAAATGGCTATTACAAAGCGATACTTAATTCAAGAGAAAGAAAAATTCAAGATAAGAGAATGTAACTGAAGTCAATGTAACCCGTTTATTACAAAGCGACTACAATAGCGTTGCATGCAATGCCTTTTGCGTTTGCTCTCTGTTCTTTCCCCACAGCCACTGTATAGTCCTACAACTAACATGAACCCACCTAAAATGCTGAAAAAACACCAAAAAAATGCAATCAACGAGTTAAATTGGTAATTTAAAAAGGGACATGCATATTCATATACTCTTTTTTATTGGTAATTTTGTACAATAACTAGACCAAAAAATAAAATAAAATTTGAGAATTAACAAACACAAATAAAGACAAAACCAGTAGATGTTTCAAAATTTATTAATTAATCAGTGGATAGAATTACCTTCCAAGATATATTATATCGCCCATGAGAATTATAGAGGAGAAGATTGTAATAATAGAACTAGTGGTGTTGAGATGGAATGAAACACAGGTCCTTTCTTCTCTATAACCCATGTCATTAAGTAAAATGCGACCCCTGTGGCAATAATTCCCTACCAACACAAATTAATAATATTTTCCGTTTTAAAAAAGATATCTTATCTTATCTTCTTTAATATAAATCCAAGGTAGTCAGATGACAACAAAACCCTAACCCTAATGCAGCCCAAGCACCCAAAATGACAAAATTATCCCCGAGTATCAAGTCATTTCCCTCCATTTGTTTTGTTCCTGCATTAGTCTTGAGCCACTCAAATCTTGGTCCATTTACACGTTTTTCATTGATTTGAGACACTTAATATCACGTTTTTCAAATGGTGTGCGTGGCTCTATACATACTAGCATTTATTGTTGATACTTCAAACACACCTAATTCATCTAAGAATCATGAGAAACAAATACGTATGCAAGATCAGAAACCTCAGTCCACTCAAATCCTGGCCAACTTACACGTTTTTCATTGATTTAAGACACTCAATGTCACGTTTTTCAAATGGTGTGCGTGGCTCTAGACATACTAGCATTTATTGATTGATACTTTCAACACACCTAATTCATTTAAGAATCATGAGAAACAAATATGCAACATCAGAAACGTCAATCCATTTTCTCTTCTCTTATCTTCTTTATCTCCTTCATAGAACAACAATCACAACTCTTCTCTCAAAATCAATCTTATCAATTTCCATTCTATGAGAATAATTTGATAGACGGATTCGAAGAAGAAAGAGGTGCACGTGGAACCGAGGTGCATGAGATATCTGTGAGAATTTCACTGACATCAAAGAGGAAGATGATGTCGGAATGAAGAAAATGTTATCTCTGAAATTATTGATTTTTGAATGGCAGAACACAGCGAAGCAAACGACAACTCTAGGTGTTCCTCCGTGATGGAAAATCAACATTGGTAAACAAATCTCCTGGTTGTGTACGCGGTTGGTTCCCGTCTGTTTTGGAGAAAACATTTTCCTCGATGACTGAAGTGGGGAAGACAGGGCTCGAAAGCGGTGAGCTCTGTGTAGTCTTTGTGTTGCAATGTTTTTATTTCTGTTCGACTTCTTTGGGAAAGATGGGTACTGATTTTTTTTCCCTTTTTTGTTCTTCTTATTCCCTTTGTCCTTATTCACATCATTTCACTTATGTTCTGTTTTTTTTTTAATTGAGATTGTAGATTGATTCTGAAAATATAAAGCAAAAAGAAGGGTGAGAAGGTTGTGTATGTGTAAGTGAGCGTGGTTGATATTGTAGGTTGGTTCTGAAAATATAAAGTGAAAATAGAAACAGTACAAAGTAATACATAGTTGAGAGTGCTTTTTTTAAAATAAAAAGAATTATGATTTAGTTTTACTATGAGTTGAGTTTGAAATGTTTTTTTAGTTATTTCTTTTAGATGTCATTGTAAGACTTAAAAAAAAAAAATACTATTGGTCTTGTCAATTGTTAGCAACAATCTTTAAGCACGTTTTTTTAGTCCAAATAAATGTTACCTTCAAAGCATTTAGTTCAACTATTGAGTGTCAAACTTCATAAAGTTTACTCTAAGATCCTTTTTATGATTGTCAATTGGTATGTGTGTTCAATCTGCACGTGATTCCAATGTTGCATTTTTTTTTTATGATAACTTCTATTATGCTTCATTTATTAATTTAGTTGCTCAATGTCATCTATTTGTGCCTCTTTTCTTATAGCTTGCATGTAAGACTCATGTTATGGTTGCCTTTAGTTGTGTGCCTTGCAACCTTATCACATTGACCACATAATACTCATGCGCACGACTCATGACATGAAATCTTTGTTTTGTTTGCCCTTTGTTTACTGACAGTCTACAATAAAATATCAAAAATTCAGTTTAGATATCAAAATCCAGTCTATAATCAAATATTTTATGAAATGATTAACCTTTGTTATTTCAAAATGATTAATATCTTGAGTTTTGAGTTAACTTATAAATAAATATTTCAAAATGTACTTTTGTTATTTCATGAAATAATTAACCTCCATATTTATAAATTGAGCTCACAAAATCATGTTTTATTATCTTTAGATTCATATGTTGATCACAATTTCTTTTATGGTTGTAATAAAATATAATGATATTTATCTATAACAGACCCGCACGATAGCGTGGGTCAAAAGTCTAGTATATCATAAATAATACTGAAATTGAGAGGATTAATTTACACAATAGGCTATAGCGAGGAGGGTGAAGTTCCAACCCAATTTCCACTGCTGAATGTCCCTTTCTATGGCAAAGGCAACAACTAAAGACTGAATTGAGCTTAAGAAACATTGGAGAGTCGTAAAGATGAACTTTGAAGGGTAGTCCTTTATTACAAAAGCCTGTAGCACCAACCATAGGGCGTAAAACGTGGCGGAGAGCAGCAAGAAGAAGCAACCTTTTATCCATGTAGTATCAGATTGAGAATGGGTTTGATCATGTTGTTTAAGATATCCTAGAAGGTGATGACTTTAAAGTTTTAATTGAGGACCTTTATAAAATGCAAGGGTAGCTGCACCACATGCTACATTGCCTACCAGCTTAGCAATCCCAGCCCCCGTCTTTATTTTCAAACTTTCAATCCTAAAATACCACATTCTTACATCAATTAAAGTTTGTTTTAACAAGAGAATGGAAAAGCGTTTGATTTGATAAGCTATAATAATTGAATAAATGTACCTGAGTAGGAGCGCTATGAAGAAGGTGATAACTGGAATACAGTTTGAGGAAGCAGATGCCAGAGTTGGAGAGGTGTAAATCAGACCAACAACATTTAAATCCAAGCTCAAAGTAATCCTGAAATTTAATCTATGACTTAGTACCAGGTATTATTTATTCCTTAAAAAAAAGGCACTCTATTATAATTTAAAACCTAAAAAAAATATATATAAACTTTAGTATTTGGATATATTTACCAGAAAGAAAGGAGGAAAATCTTGCAGAAAGTCCTGAAACACAAATGGGGTATAAGTTTCCTGCAGCAAAGAAATCAAATGAATGAAGATATATATAAAATGTTGATCAACCAAGAAATGAGTATTTTTAATACCTCAAAGTTTGGATTCATATTGAGCATATCTATGTTTGGTTTCATATTCATGCAGTTTTCAGATTAAACATTACTACTTTATAGAGTTGTGACACACGTACGTACCATTCAAAGATGAAAGCAAAAGGGATGAGGAAAAGGGTTGCTACTGCCTGTCTATAGAACACAAAGATGAAACTGTTGATGCCATGATTAAATGCAGCTTTTGAGAGTAGAAACATGGCTGCATATATTGTTTGTATCACAAACACAACCACATATGGCTTCATTCCTTTCATTATTCTTGTTATCCTTGCTTTGAGTTTGAGTTTGAGAGGAGAGATGTTTAACTTTAGACTTCATATAAATACTATTGTATATGTAAACACGATTTTCCTTTTAAGGCAATGAAGACAACCATGAGAAAGATATCGTTAGTATCTTAAGAAATCGTAATTCCGACCATTACTAGCATGCTTGTATGTTTCCAGCGTGTATTCCTTGCACAGACCATCCAAATTCTTTTCCTTTGAATGATTCCATTCCTCATTTCGGAAAAAGAAAAGAAGGAGAAAAAAAAACCTGTGTCAAAAGGACTGAAACAACGTCCTTTTAAAGAGAGATAAGGGAAATGGTTCAACCTGGGAAGCCGGATAAATTGCCGGTTTTTCTCCATTCCCAAACGGTTTGCGCATTTGAGGGGGTCAAAAGAGTTCAATGTCCGATATTATCCAATAGTAATGGCTGTGGGGAATTGAATGGAGAAAAACATTTAGTCTCACATAAGTCAGTCTGAGCAATTTTCATCTTAGAGAGTTGAATTTAGTCTAAAATCCGGTCAATTTATTTGGTCCAAATAGACCAGTTACGTCAATTTTTTGTCGGTCCAACTGTCTTACATATTTAGGACTGGAATTTATAGCTGAGATTGATAATTCTCCCTAAACTTTATATCTCCTTAAACTTTTTGTTTTACAAGGTCGGGAAGTCTCTTCGGGAGCCCCCTAATAAGGGTCACAAGAAAAAGCTATACAACATTATACCGGAGACTAACAACATTTTTCTTATAAGCACTAGCTCCATTGGTTATCTGCAACGATATTATGGAGGGACACGACCATACGACCAATTGGTCGTTGACAACATTAGAAAAGGAATCCAGCGATAGGAAAATTTTCTAGGAGCCAAGGCAGGATCATATGAATTATAATTTTAGAGCAAATAAATAGAATAGCTCGACACAATTTAATGAATTTACAACATTCCACCCAACCCAACTACGTTTCAGAACTATCACCAATCCTCTGGAATTATTTCTGATCTAGCAATTGTTGATGCAAGACATGCAGGAGGAAAAGGGAGAACTCCATATACTAATCTTGAAATGGACATGTTCCTGAGATGATGGCATAGTAAAAAAATTCCCCATGCCATTAATGAATCTTTGAATCAGGGCTTGGTACCCCTAAAAGCTGAAAGTGAAAAGAATGACCTTGATCCTGGAACATGAACATTAGAAGAAATTATTGAGGATCATCACAACTCAGGGAAAAAAAGGTGCAATTCCATGGCATAAAGATCATTTAAATCATTTTTACAAACTCTTAGTCAGTCATGGAGTGGAGACTGACCTCTTGTGGCTGTGCCAGCACCTGAATCACGACTGCCTTGCATCTTGTGGGAACCCTTTCCATCATCTCTTGCTGCATAACAGATGTTTATAAATGATGAGAATATTGACAAGAGGAAGGAAAGGTATCTCAATCTGAAAAGCACAACTTATTTTTCGATCAGCTAAGCTGAACATGAAAGACAGCACAGAGAAACTAGTAGCATGAAATTACACTATCTTTTTTTACTTTAATTTCAGTCTAGAGTTGCCGGTAGCAAGGTTGCTATAATTAAGAAATTTTAGAAGTTTAACCAAGATATGTCTGAAATAACTAAATCACAGAGACTTCTGGCTAAAATTGAGTACCAAATAAGTAGAGCATAGCTTGTTTAACTAAGTTGCAAATATGAGGTTATGCTGGCAAGAGTTTGAGCACAAGACATGAAGGCACATGTTAGGGGAAGATTTGTTATTACCAGAAATGTGACAACATTGAGGACATCAAAATTTATTGCATTGTCATTGGGTTTAAATGAGGAGCAAGAAAGTAAATTAAAACTGAAAGGCAAAAATAAGAGGAGGAAACCTAACAGGAAACCTACTAGATAATTTTACTAGTACCTAAATAGTCATATCCATCATGTACTGAACTTTTTGGTTGTCCATAGCTTTTCGCATTGAGTGCAGCCTTTCTCAGTAGATTGTCAGCATTCCTTTTATTAGAATTTTTAAACTCCTCAGCATCATCTTCTCCTTCAGAAAAAACAGATGGACTAGACCAACCCGTTGAACCTGTATCACCTTTGCTCTTCCGAGCAAATTTCAAAAGTCTTTTCAGACCTTTGGGTGCGTCTTTTTGGTATAGCATGGTAGGAGGGTTCTCAGCATTTCCCCACTCACAAATGTCAGGTTCACTAATTTCTTCTTGAAGCATCTGTGATAGAGAATGACGAACACGAGGACTAGTTGATCCTGCTGGTGCAGCATTGGCCAGAGATGAAGGTTGAAAATGAAATGTGCTATCCTCGCATGGCTTTGGCTCCTCCAGATCCTCTTCTGTCTCTACCCAGGCTGAAGGTGATATGGTTGATTCTTCTTCATTCCTTACATTCAAAGAAGATTCTTCTGTATATGCCAAGACATCACTAGGACCCGGGTCTAAGTTTTCCGTCTCACCACATAGCAAATGGTTATCTATCTGATTCTGAGTGTCAGATTCTGTAGCGGCATTAGGATGACTAGGTGTCACAGTGTCCCCGTCTGAATGCCGACTGGCCGAGTCAGAAGCATTGACAATCAACTCATTTTCTGGATCTTCAATACGATCTTCACCATCTCTGTGAGATTTGTCCAGCTTAGGAGGAGTTTTTTTCTTGTTAGGATCAACAGTGCCATGCCCCATTCGAGAACCCTTCCTTAGAAATGGTTTAGATTCCAATGGAACTACACTGCTTTTCTTGGTCCCCTTGTTACCAATGGTAGTCCTTGAAGGAACGGTTTCTACAGAATCTGTTGTCACTTTTGATTTTATTGCATTGCTCTTGGTTGGGACACCTGTTTGCCGCTTCACATTCGTGCTTTTGAGGTTCTTGGCATTACTGGTCTGAATTTCTTTCTCATTTCTGCTTCGCTGCTGAGATTTTTCCCTCTGTGGGCTTCGTTGGGGAACAGATGTTGTTGACACTGGCTTCCGACTCGTGGGGGTGCTGCTAGCAGATGAAGTCCCAACACGGCCTTTAGCAGGGGATGTCCCAGAAGTCTTGGGTGAAGGTGTTGCTGACCATGACTTACGAGTAGCAGGCATTGATGATGATCTAGCTGACGCTTTTTTCGCAACAGTGGGTTTAGGGGTTTCCTTTGGGGAATTTGCAGGCTGAGGTGAATTTCTAAGAGGTTTTTGAAGTAACTTTGGAGAACTTTTTTTACTTGCACTCACATTTTTGGACATTTCAGCCTTCCTCTTGTCAACTAATTGCTGCATTCCATGAATTTGTGCTTCTTTTTCTACTCGCTTTCCAACCTTTTCTGCTCGAAGTTTCGCATCCCTTTTCTCCTTATAATGATCATATGACTGCCCTCTCTGCTCAGATGAGATGTTCTGTTTTTTACGGGGCTGGGACTTTCCAAATATAACAGGCTTACTTTCAACCATTTTTTTAAGAATCTGGTTGAACTCTGCTTGCTTTCTTTGATTCCATTCTGCTGAGGCTGCTAACTTTTTGATAGTTTCCTCTCTTGCTTTTGGACTGGTTTCTTCTAGATTATCTACAGTATAAGAAACTATGTTTTCCGTTTTTGCATCGCAGTCCTGGATCTCATTGTTATTGTGACTTTCAGAAATAAAATCAGACACCATTTCTACTTCAGAATTCTTTGGAGTCTCATCATGTATCACATCATTTGAAGTCACCGGAACAGGATCTTCAGGACTGTGTTCTGGCTGGCCTTGAGCAGACGTTTCCCCCATACCTGAACTCCATCTTCTCAAGACAGATTTATTCGTACTAAGAGACACATCTGTTAATGACTTCCTCTTTTGAATATCTTTAGATTGGTCTTGTTGTTTGCTTTCAAAAAGACTGATGGCATCTTGCACAGTTATCCTCCTCACATCAATTTCTGTCTTCTTATGAGGCTGTTCTGATACTTCCCCTTCACAACCATTTTCAGCAGCATCTCTATAAGATCTAGCAGGGAAAAAATTGAGACTCTTAATAGTTAATGCAGCAGCTCTGCGGGGCCCAGCTTTTCCTATTTGTACCCTTCGCATTGGGGATGCTGACCTTCTGGGTGTTACAGATCTTACTAGGGAGCGACTTCTCTCAGCAGATGTTTGGTCCTCCTCACTTGAGTCAGAAGATTCCTCACTTCCTGTTGAACTGTATCTCTCAACTTGAGCAACTTTAGCTGGTGAAACACCGTACTTAACTGGTGCATCTGAAGTTAAAGGTTTGGATATCTGCAGGTCTTCAAATGCCCTGCTTGCATCATCGCTTAACACATTAGTTACATCACATGTGGGCATGGTAGTTTCAGTGTTCAGGGGACCACCATCCTGGCTGTTTCGGTTCAGTTCTATAAACTTGCACAAAGAATACCTGAGGACATAAACGAAGTGAAGGAAAAGATGCTTTACAACAGAGCAATGTTCTTAGTGCAAGATAAAATCATATAGGCACAATTTTGTATTTGCAATCACACATTCTGATAGAATGTTAATGAATTTGTCTAAAACTTACTCTAAATTAGTAGCACCAAAATGTTGGGAGAATTTCACTAAATAAGCCATATCTTTAGGGGAGCATTTAGCATCAGCAGCCTTGTTAAATGTTTCAGCTAACTTGTTGCTCAAAGCTGTGAGTCTTAGATCCATTGCTCGTAACAATTCATTCCTGGCAACATATTTTCAGAAAGCTTAATAGTAGATGCAACCAATATACATCTGGTAAATCTAATATCATAGTCATAAGAACATACTTTGAAGCATCGGATGATACAGTGCTAACTTCAGGCTGTTCATATGCAATAAGTTGTTAGTTGAATATGATGTAATGTAATAAAGAAAAACACCAGATAATTGAAATTGAAGAAGTTGATTTATCTATCGGTAGTAGTGTGAATGAATTTGCAAAATAAACCAACACTATCCTGACAGTCCTGATTTCAAAAGACAACTATCAATAAAAAGGTAAACACGTCTCGTTTTGATTTATTAAAAGAAAGACTATATCACCTTTCCGTATAAAGAAACATGGAATTTTTTTGAATCCTCCAACTGAGACATCTCATCCATGATAGTATTGATGACATTTATTGAATCAGGTGAACTAACAACATGTAGGAACCTGAGAGTCAAAATAATATCAGAGCTAGTAAAATTTTCCTACAAGTAAAATGCAACGATTATAAAATAAACAATAAACCAGCATTGGATGTAAACCTTTTTACAGTTTCTTTTGAGAACCATTCAGCAGCATGCAGATCTTTTGGTAATTTAAGATTAAAGTTTGCATCAAATCCTTTAGCATGCAAATCATTTATTTCAGGTAAATGTGGCAATAGGTGTTCCAAATGCCCACTTGCCACTTTCTCAGATTGATTCCCCTTGCAGACATATGCCTCATACCTATGCAACCACCATGGCGAGAAATGTGTAAAGATAAAGTATTATCAGATTAAATGTAATAAATTTAACATTCACGGCAGACTCAATACGAGTTATTCAATGCAGAATTGAATCTACAGAAGGAAGAACTAACTTGCAAAGTTACTACAGATTATAATAACTCTAATAGAGTACATACACGGTAGTTGAGAGTCTAAGACATATTATAAGTAAAATTTTGCTAATAATAAGTGATAAGGACGTGTTTTGTTAGAGAACAACTTCAAATTTATGCAATTAAGATGTCTCTGAAATTATTATATTCATTGATCTAACAAATTCTTTTTAAAACTAATGATTTCATAATTAATGATATAATCTACTTTTAAAATTTCAAAGTGAAAGATATTTTCATCTTTAACTATGCAAATTTCTTTAAAACTTGACGAAAAATGGTAAAAACCCATCAGAATGATGTTGGAGCTAGAGGTGGAACAAAATTGGAAATTTACCACTAAAATTCAAATTAGAACTCTGATTCTTTTTTTTCCTTTTCAATTTTTTATATAGTCAAGCTATAGAATACACACCCCTTACAATTTTTCATGTTTTTAATTCCGCGTTGTCACTTTCTGCAATGAAACCAATTACTTCAAAGGATTTCTTCCTCGTGATATAATAGTAAATCTATTACAGAAAGGAGGGAAAACATCTAAAACAATGACAAAAAACCCTTAAAAAAAAGTAAATTAAGACAGGTTCATGTGACAAATTCTATCTCTGATCAGCGTTGTTAGAAAACGGTTACAGCAGCATAGCGCTACACCATAGCGGAATATGAACAAATCACAATTATTGTTCCATGATACACTATTTAGTATTGCCAAATAGCAACTACAGAGGTGATATAGCATAGTGGCATTTGAATGAATTGCTATTTTCAGCAATCAACACACTGTTTCTAATTCGTAGGAGGCTCAATTCTAAGTCAAAATATTATCGTTGCATTTGCAGATACTAACCTGTTTTGATTCGGAAAAATGTTAATTGAAGCATAATCCAAAGACGCATGGCCTTCAATAGCATCTCCCATTTCCAAAGTTTCAGATGAAGAAGAAATGAAGTTGAACCTGAAAGTAAATAGTATTTGCTATTTAGACAAACTACATGCAAGTATGCAACTGGATAATACTCCATCATCATATCCATAAATACAAATAAAGAAATCTAAACCATAGACGTAATGAACAAGTTTAATACGTCAGAAATTAAAACCTAATATTAAGATTAATCTAATCCATTTTAGTTAGAATTAGAAAGTAATATTAAATAAATAGTACGAAATGCGTGCGTTGATTGAAGTCAGATCTAGCAAGTGTAAATGAAAAAAGAAAAGAGCGAATAGAGGAGAAAGAAGGAAAATGAGAGATGGAAGTCGGTGAGTACCTCTCGTTGTTGAGATCTGAAAAGGAGAGTTTAAGTGGATGATGATTTCATTCAGAGATGGAGATCTTGAAGTTGAGAGTGAGAGGAAGTGTTGATGGTTGCTTGGTGTTGGTGCAGCAGTATCCAAACAATTTGAATCTGTGAAATAGAGGAAAGAACGAAAAAGTGGGTTGTCAATGTGGTCCGCTGATATAATGTAATGTAATGTAACTAAGTTTCAATTTACTTACTTCACCGCATAGCATAACCATTCATTAATATGTTATGTTCTCTTCCCCCACGCGTGCGTGTTACTCACGCTCCCCACCACTACTTCTTTAATCCTTCTCTCACTTCTTTTCTTTTTTATAAAACTTTATTTAAGTAATTAATGTATTATGTATAAAATATAAACCTCGACGTATTCGTGTCAGGTGTCTGTGTCAAAATCTGTACTTTATAGATTTTAACCAATAAAAATAATGTGTTAAAAAGTGTTTGATAATCTACTGACGCCCCTTTTTACTAACGCTTTCTTTCAAATTGAATCCTCCCACCCGTTCTTTATGGAGATAGTACTACCGTCACTATGTTGTTAGTAGAGTGACTTAATTATCTGGGTATTATTGTATTGATTTGAATAGGTGGGGAGGCAAATCAAGGTTGACAGAGATTGGATTCAGAAAATCGAAATAAACGACAATTTCTCACCGCGCCCAAATGCGTAACACGCGTGCATTTGGGGTTTCTAGATCCACACCTAATATAAACAATATTTTTGAAAACACTAGTAATATAAACATGTTCTTCCTTTTTTCAAAAAGAAAAAAAAAAACTGATATAAACATGTTCTACCTCGTCAATTTAGTATTCTATTCTACAAATTTCAAAACATAACTTGTCCACCATTGGTAATTTACGATGCATGCCCCTCAGAGAGTAAGACAAGGCTAACCCCTTCCCTAATATAAATTTCGCCTACCATTAAAAGGTGTAAATCTCACAATATGTTTTTTGTCTCCTTATTGTAGAGTACGCGCTTAATGAACAAGACAAACACCACAAAGGTTTCCCATGTTCATTTATTTTGGTTACTCCATTATACGATAGAATAGAATACAACTATTAAAAAGTTGTTCTTAACTTTAATTATGATTGCAAATAACGTGATTAGATTGCCTTTTGTAGTCCTACTTGAATGTCTTGTTAACCTTCGGTGCAGGGGAAGAGGTTCTAGCAATTCGAAATGTAATATTTGATCAATATTGTTTTTATATAGGAACCAAATTTATTTATTTTTATAAATAATTTGTCATTTTTTTGAGCTTATACTTTAACTTGATCAAAAAATGTTTATTCGAGTCACAACTATTGATCATTTTGTAATTTTATTAATACCCCAACTTTTATTTAGATGAGATTATACCAATATTTTAGATGAGATCAAAGTAATATAAACATGTTTGGAAAAATCACGATCATTTAAAAAAAAACTATATTTATGTGCATGTTATGTATCACAATGAGTTTATCATAATTCTTACAAATCTATCATGATATAAAACATGCACACTTATGGGATTTTTGTCAATTATGGTGGCATTTTCTTTTCAAATTTACAATTTAAGCAATAAAATCATTACTGTTGTAGCAAAAAATCATCATATTTAGTCAAATTCTAAGTTGAAAGCAAAATTGCAACTAATTTAATACTTGAGGGTCAAAAAGTTTGATTTTAAAATGAGAGAACTATTTTCATGAGTGTGATAAAATAGATCTAAAAAACATTCAAGCAAATAAAACATTGTGAAAGTCGTATTGCTTAGATTGTTTTTTTCACACAAGAGTATTTAGATGGATAGTATAAGCCTCAATTTAACAAGTGATTTTGACTTTAAACCTAACCCGAAAAATGCAATAATATTGAAACTTTTTTTCTTCATTAATATAGTTGATATTGCTTGCCACATACATGTGGCTCAGTTTAATGAGACATTTGTCGTTTATGTGCTCTCAATTTTGAAGGGCATCCAAGCAATTACATTACCGTTGGAGTAGCTCATTTCTTTTCTTTTTTCTTTTTATGTTAATAGAGTAGCTCATTTCTTTTATGATGGAAGAAATAATTAGACAATAAAAGAAAGAGAATAAAAGCATCCTCTAAGCGGGATAATACCTAAAGCATCCGCAAACAGAGAAAAAAATTTGGGGTGGACCGACACTCCAAACTAAATGTTCATTTCAGATTATTCAATTTAGTTCATGAACATTTGATTATAACAAGCACAAGGTCTTTTGCATGTTTGGAAGCACAGTTGAGATGGGAAAAATGATTTTCAAGATTAGTATACTTGTATTTAATTATTTTGTAGCCAAACTGATATTGACTGCAAATTTTGATTTTACAGAACAGCTAAAAGTAATTTTAGCATTGGGATCAAAAACTTATCATAAGTTTATGTGAAAATTATTTTTAGAGCAAAAATATTAGTAGAACATACTCCCTAATCGTTCCCTTTCCCACAAAATAGTCGCATTAGGTCATTTCACGCAATAAAAAGAAAAAATAGATGAAGAAACGAGAATAACAATTTTATCAAATTAATTTCACATAAACTATTGATTGAACAAAAAAGAAACGGGGAAGTTAAAGTTACATTGAAATAACATTTATTTTGTAGTAAATATGACAATTGTTATGGGAAGAGGGAGTAAATTTCTTCACTTATTCAAATCCAATTTATCAAAAAAAAAAGTTCAAACCCAATTGTAATCTAATCCATTAGGAACTGCATTTAACAAATCCAAACATGCAAGCAGTCTATTTAATCCCTAATCGGGAAGCCTGGTGAAAGCAGAATGCAAAGCATGTAAATCAGCTTTTGCTGTGATTGGGTCACCTGGAAGAAAAGAAGTCACGACGGGAAAAGGAGTGATAGAAATGGAATATAACACTAAAGTGAATTGATTGGAGTACAGAAACTTGAGTAGGCAAGATTGGCAAATCGTAAAGCTACCACTCTCTGATTATTGATTGCTTTTGTACCTTTACCCCGTATTTGGCATCGCTGCCCTTACAAGTTACAGTTCATGTCATGTGCAAAAAAGTGCAAACGAATTTCCACCAAATGCCATAAGTCAAAAAAGAGAGAAATAAAGAGATGAATTAGGAAGAGGGTTGGCATTGTTTACAACATATTATGGTCTATCCAAGCCGCTCCATTAATGTAACGATAGATTACAACAGAAGCAACATCTGGTGATTTACCAGCACAGCACTTCATAAAGATTTGTTACCAACTAAAGAACAAACTCTCACATGGCGTACATGACAAGTTAAAAAAACTGAACGATACAGACACTTAACGGTGTTGCAGCTCCCGAATGTTCATACAATAGATCAAGTTGATCACCCTACCCATGAAGAAAAGCCAATAAGAAAACACAAGGCAACAGTGAAGTTAACACAGTATATCAGTTAGACCAGACATGAACTAGACCGTGCCTATTTCCCGTATAGATTTCATTGCGATCTTCGTCATAGAAGAGAGCAGTAATATCTTCCAAGGCTTCGGCAACTGTGCTCCTCATTTTGGAGACATGCTTTCGCTTTCTTGAATTACAATTTCCACCTGAAGAACTGTCACAGCAACTGCACTTGTCGTCCATTGGAGAACTATTACTTGCTCTTATTTTTGCAAGACACTTGCCAGATAAAATGTTGCTGACATTGATGGAACCCGCTGCATAAAATTAGCAGAGCCTGTTAGTAACGCCCTTATGAACATAGGTGCTCCTTACAGCAAAAAATATACATAATACATTGATCTCAAGACACATTACAAGCTATTAAATTACTGTGATTTGATATTCCATATTATGTTTAGCAGATCAAGTCAAAACCAAACAAAAATAGCCAAGAGTTAGTTTTCTTTTGGTACAAATGATGCCAAAGAGTCTGTTTGGATGAACTTTTCAATAAATATTTAAAGGAAAATAAAATTGAAATAATCCTACTATGATTA
>Ga0315914_1002617_pt1 | contig 27548 bp, 18 predicted proteins | sample MpolenodulesMG_FD_203920 | JGI IMG/M metagenome (GOLD analysis project Ga0315914, IMG submission 203920) | Medicago polymorpha root nodule microbial communities from Los Angeles, California, United States - elongated nodules | ecosystem: Host-associated > Plants > Roots > Nodule | place: USA...
CCGAACTACGAGGTTTTGATCCCTCACGGGTACGTAGGCAAAGGACATTCGTCCTTCCAAATCAATAAAAAATGTAGATAAATAGGTCTCTTTTTTTTTCCTTTATCACTTTAAACCTTTTTTTCTTTTATCATTTTAAATTCCATTTTTTTTAAAGCAAGCAAGTTTATAGCACAATTAATTAAATAAAATCAAGAGGTTCCCGTAGAGTACTACGGACATAAAGGGTGCTAACACCTTCCCTTTGTGTAACTAACCCCCGAACCCTAAATCTCTTCAAAGGGGTATTTCGAACTTTTTTTTCCCCTTTTCTCTTAAAATTAAATGTTCAGTCGTGAAATAAAATAGTGAGTCAAACGCTAACCAAATAGCCTTGATCTCCAAAAAATGACGCGACAATACCCTATTCCTCATTCTTAGTCTCAAGATGTTTTCTTATTCGTTTTCATTACATATAACGTCCCCTCTCTATACAACTAGGTTCCTTCTCACCATCATCTTTATCTCTCTCATACTTATTCTTCTCATTAAAGTGAATTTATATCTTATTACCTCGTTCTCACGTTTGTCGTCATCTATACATTGACCATTCTCCTAACCTTAACTTCATCCTAATTTAAAGTTATTATCTCATCTTATCTTCACTTTCGACTTCAACAATTTTCCTCACTAATACTTCATTATAATTTAAGGTTTTATTCTCTCAATACCTATCGTTATTATTATCGTCAAACATTATAACTATTACCTCTTATCCTCCTTTCTATTCAACTTGCTCTCTTCTATTCGATTCCTGTCTTATTCATCACTATCATCATTCCTATCATATTTCATTACTAAATACAAACTCCTTATCTCCCTTTACATTTCGTCTTAACGACCCTCTCATCGTCTACGAGCATCTAAGTTTGACTTCTATAATCTTTACTCATTTTTACACCTTATACGTTCTTATCTAACATTCATCTTGAGTTCTTTAACTACCTTGACTCGTTTACTCTTTAACTTAGTTATATTCCTAAACTCATTATTGGTTTAAGGAGTTTATGTTATACATTCATCAGTTACCCTAAAGGCACCTACTTCATATTCCCTCTCATCATCGTCATTTTCACTTCTTTATCTTTTTCATATTTCATACCCTCTTAATAGACTTACCACATTAAACCTTTTAAATATCCCAAGGGATCACTCTCGTCGTTACCACTCTATCGTGAACTACCTATCTATATCTCTTCTACTACTTAAACTACTTCACCGTTTTAGACTCGTCTCTAATTCGAGGGACTTATATTTATCCTAGCCATCTGCCTTAATCGTCTCCCTTGATCCCCCTCCTATCATTGTATTTCACTCCTTATTTCCAGGCTATCTTTAAAATCATTAGGTTCTCATAGGTTACTATCTTCGGTTCATATTTAGACTTGTTTTTATCTTGAGATAACCGTTTCTAATTATGCTCGAACACACTCCCTCATATGGATATGTAGTTTAGGGGTCCCTACTTTTAAGAACAAGTTTAAGAACATTTGGAGTGAAGAAAAATGCATTTTTAAGGTTTTTAGTGTGACAAAATCGTATCCCGATTTTCTCAAATCGTGGCACGATTTTTGTCGAACCTAAAACGCTAAAATCAGGTCAAAATCGTGGCACGATTTAGGCAAATCGTAGAACGATTTAGGCAAATCGTAGAACGATTTGGATAGCATCAGAACACATAGGTTTTGTGATTTTCTACTATGGGAGCTCCCCCAAGCTCTGTTTTTGATCCCAACTCACCAAAATCGTCTCTAAACATCACCGCAAGGTTAACCTAACATTCAAACACTAATTTCGCTTTAAACTATCCAATTATACACTCCTTTTATGTCTTATGTTTTCAATCTAAAACTCTAACTAGTTTTCCTCCATACTAATAATTTAATGACTTCATTACTCTCAATAATCATTCCCTCAACACCAATTACAGCACCACATCACCATCAATTTAAGAATTACGCAAACCTCGTCAAAGATAAAATACCCTAAAGTGTAGAGATTCTCCCCCATTACCTCGAATCCTTCGAAAATTCCGATTTATGGTTTGAGCTTGCTGCCGCCAGGGTTCTATCCTCTTATGCTCCTCTTTTCTTTCTTTTCCACGTTCAACAATACTGTTTTGGACCGGTCAAAGACCTGGGCTTAATTACTTAGGCCCAATAACCAAATCAAGCCCGAATGCTGCAAATTACTCGCAACACCCCTTTTCTCTGCGAGGGGGGGTGCTCGGAGCGACTGAGACCTATTCAAACGAACGGTAACGTCTCTTTACCCACATTCCCGCGAATATCTCACTGGTGGTTACACTTCTACTGATTTTGTAACCGCCAGCCACACATGTGCCTTACAACGACTCTGCATTCAACCACCTCTATAAATAGGAGACTCCTCCCAGCCTCCAAGGTAGAATCTCTCACACTCTCAAACCCCCATTTTGAACTCTACTGACTTGAGCGTCAGAGTGTCTGCAGGTATACACCTCCCATTCAGTCCAACGTTCACCGCAAGTACAAACTACCACCGTGAACCACCACATTCAACCCAGCACCGACAACCACCTTCTGGTCAGATACTATCAGTGGCGTCGTCTGTGGGAATTACAAGCTCTCCCCGTTTTTTACATACAAAAAATCAAAGCTTTCACATATAAAACCATAGTTGTCAACGTTGCTACACCACGTATGCAGAGCATCGTCCAACGTCCAAATCAGGACGGACGAACCACCTCTTCCTCTCTTGCGCAGAGCCCTCAAAGAGGAACCACTCCAACGAGTGTTCATGCAGAGATCCCGTTGCAGGAGCAGCCGCTTTTTGGTCCTCAACGACCGGAAGAAATGGCCAACAACACCACAGAGTCGCAGATCAACACTCATCTCCGCACGGTGAAACGTCAAGTAGAGTTAGCCAAGGAGCAAAGCCAACGTATTTCCAAACTCTAGCATTCAAACAGGCAGATGATCCACCTCTTTGACACTCCTTCCCCACAACGTAATAGAAGGGGAAGGAGTTCCCGCTGGTCCAGGTCCCGATCCATATCTCCCAGGCGCTCCCCGAGCGTTAGATCACCCAGCCGCGACCGACGGTCACCGAGAAGGATATCACCAAGACGCTCCCCTCCCAGAGATCCCCTCCAAGAAGATCTCCACCAAGGCGGAGCAGACGCTCTTGGTCGTCCTCCTCCTCCAGCTCTGATGATGAAGGAGATGCTCGAGGCGGTCGTTACACCTACAACCCTTTCACTCGCCGCATCTGAGAGACTCCAATCCCTCGCAGATTGGAAAAACCACCCCAGATGGACTCGTACGCCAGGACGACAGAACCTATCGACCACATCGAGATAATAGAAGTTGTCTGATGTAAGATTTTTACATGTCATAAAACTATTTACACGTAAGTATAATAAGATCGTTTCCACAGGGAGTTGCGTATTTCATAAGCAGTTTCACAATATTCATCACGTTATGTGTTTGGGTATAAATTTTTTGTTTGTGTAAAACTATTTTTAACTATTCTACATAAAAGTAAAACGAGACGACATAGGGCTATTTTGCATGGGGTCATAGACATCAACCAAGCGTAACAGCTGCAATCTCTCGATCAAATAACGGATTCTAGCTTTTTAAACGATATTATCACAATCACTCGACAATATCATTCGTGTCCAAATGATATCGTTATTTCTAAGGGATTATTTTAATGTCGATTTCCGAAACATTTAAAGAATCACAAATTCGATTGGATCGTTTAATCGACGATTTCGCAACCGATTAAATGACCCAAAAGCATTAAGTTCTAGATTAAAGTGATTATCAAATATTAACATCTATGTCTAGAGTGATAACTTAAGATAGATTGTTACTCTATTTCTTAAATCCAAAAGTATTTGTCAATATCATTTTGAATCTCAATAAAGCATTAAATACAAGAATAACAACAATTTTGAATAAATAAGCTAGAACCATATATTAAAAGATCAAGAAATTACATAATAGCTTGTTTGAATACCTCAAAACCCACAATGGTAGATGTAGCTACATATGTCTATGATAGCTTTGCTAAGGATGAAGAAAAGATGAAGATTCAATGCCTAGATCCTTGATGTCTCAACAAATCTTGGGTTGAATCTACTCCTAACTACCTTGCTTTGTGTTTCTCTCTCTAGAAAATAACCTATTCTCTCTCTAAAAACCAGAAAATGTATTAATAAAACAGTAAGTGAATGAGAAAGAGAAGAAAAACTCTTTAAGTTGGGCAGAATTCGTGCCTGCACGCTTAAGCGTACAAGGGTCGCTTAAGCGTGCCTCCTGGAAATCTTCCGTTGGCCAATTGGGAATAGCCACGTGTGCCTTATCCACTTGCATCCTGATGAAGTTCGCTTGAGCGTGCGTGAAGCGTGCAGTCAGCGTACAGATTTGAGCTCTCGACATTGTGTACGCTTAAGTTTACAGTGGTCGCTTAAGCGTACCAGTTGAATCTTTGATAAGCGAACAACAAGCGTGCTGATAGCGTAGGAGAAGTTTGGCTACTGGAACTCGCACGCTTAAGCGTACGAGAGGACGCTTAAGCGTGCTCTCTGAATCTGGGAAGCGTGCTGATAGCGTACAACAACTTACATGAAGTTGCTCTCAACATTGTGTACGCTTAAGCATGCTGAGGACGCTTTAAGCGTACTGACTTTTGGTTCATCAGCTTCTTTCTTGTTCCTTGCTTGTCATTTCCTGCATAAAAGGGAGGAGATCAGGCATGTAAAGCATAAATGGTAAAAGAAGACAATTTGGTAGCTTTTCCTTAGATAACTTGCAGAACAAGTCACTAAAATGCCTAGATTAACACAAGAAATATGTTACTTTTGAGCACTTATCAAACACTCCCCAACTTAGCTTTTTGTTTGTCCTCAAACAAAAGAATCAAAGGAAACTTACAAGGCTTTGGACAAGATTTTCAGCACAGTGTCAAGCAGTTCAAACATTTAAAAACTTGTCAGGTGGTGATTCAAATGTAAATGCACAGGCAATTCACCATGATACTTGACATAAAATACCTCCCTTTCTCCCCAACTTAAACACAACAAAACTCTAATTGAATGTTCCCCTATCCTAAGGCAAGGGACAAAGTACAATAAAGTTAAGGGTTCAAAAAGTGAAAATATCAAAGTCCTAAAGTGAGTCAAACATGAACTGGATTTTTGAAAAACTTTCGAGCAATTTCAATAAGCATTGTGCTTATGAATATTGACAGTTCATGTTTGAGGACTTGATTCATTTGGCTCAGATTGGGTATCAATAACTCACTCTTCTCACGGGTAGGCTTTATGTGGTCAAGTGTTTCAACTCAATTTCAAAAATGCATTGATCCTTTCCATGCTTTCATACAATTCAAAACAATTATATGATTTAACATAACAAAAACAAGTTAGACAATGATTATCGGTCTCTAGCATATAGTATAACAAATTGAAGCTACCTCGCATTTAGGCTAAGTACTAAGTGGTTCATGAACAATCATGTTTATGAGAAGAATTAGATGAGATACATTTTGTGCAAAGTACTAGTTTCAAATTCTAGTAAAGACCTAGAAAAACTGGAAACCAATACCTTGGTTTTGCGCTTTCTCACAATTCATATCATTATCACACACCTGAGTTTGCTCATTATTTGGCTCTTTCGAGCACTTCAACTTTGATGTTCATGATCAATTTTCTTTTTAAGAGACACAAGAAAGATTTTATCAGAAAAGGTTTTTATCAGAAAAGAGTTTATAGAAATCTCAAGACCGTTGTGCAAAGGTTTTTATCAGAAAAGAGTTTAAAAAAAGGCCACGAGATGCACTCAGGTTCCTTAGAGAGCAGGACGAGTTTGATATAAAAAGGCACTGTCTCTCGACAGGTTTGAGAATGCGATTAAAAGCTTAAAATAAAGCAAGATAAAAGTAAGTTTACGCACGTAAACTCAAGGAAAAGGTAAAATGCAATGCATTAAAATAAAAAGGGGCGGTCTATGAATCAGTTTACATACATTTTGTATAACTCGTTTCCCTAGACGCCGGTAGTTTGAGTGTTGTAGAATTTTGTATATGATTTGCGACCTCCTTTTCAGCTTGGAAACTATAATTTATACTAATAACAAACAAGATGGCGAACCACTAACTCCATGATCAGCACTTCTTCCATCTTGAACAACTACTTGTCCCACGTTTTTCACTAAAAGGAAACCGCCTCCTTGCTTGAAATCGTGCTTTCCCGCCCTTTTGCTTGTCTTCGAGTCGAGATTCTGATTATGCACCTTAGGCTTTAAGCTTCGTCGAAATTCTCCGATTGAAATAAGAAAGCTTCTTCGATTCTTGCAAAGTTAAAGGTCAAACAAATTTCGACCATATTAATTGAGCCTGTGAAATTTACAGGCTAACAAAACCTTTCGTAGTGTTTTAAACTTGTCTCAAAAAAATCGTTCAAAAATCTAAGAGTTTAAGGATAATTAAACAAACTTTGTTTTAGTAGGGACTAAAATTATAAGAATTTTTTTTTTGTAGGGACTAAAAAGCTATTAAAATTAAGTAAGGACTAAACTTAGAAGTTTCCAATTTTATAGGGACCAAAAACATATTTAACCCAAATTTGTATATATAATAAAAATATTTATTTATGTTAAAATAGATTTAAGTGTAGTGCATATTTAATTATTAAGGGAGGTGGTTGTAATTCAAGTCTCTCATAAAGAATGAGAATATAAAGTTTACTTTTTAAATAAATATGAACAACGCTTGGTCAGTGCGCATGCCTCTACGCATGAGCCGGATTAGCCGCCCACCTTTGATGGGTCAGAAACCGGTGCGAAAGTCAAAAAAAAAAAAAAGAAGATATAGTGTATAATTCAAGCTTTGTCAAGAGAAGGGAGTATAATTTTTTTTTAAAAGGTTACTTATGATATCGAGTTACCACATGGACATGCAAAAAGTGGAAGTGGTTTGTGATTAGAAAATTCGCTGTTGATAGTTAAGAAAAATATGCACAATATAATAATTCCTCGACATAACGTTTGTATTTAAAGTGGCTTTATATTTAAAAATTACTCTAATCTCAAAAGGTGTATACCAATATGCTTCCCATTGGAATGAATTGAAACTTATAAAGTAAGAAATAATTGGATTACACGTTCTCCTCGACAAGTCTCCTAGAACCTTGAAGCATTCTAGGTTAATTGGCCCCTTCAATTGATTTTTGTGTATTCTAATATAGATTCCATTGCTGATTCCTTATTATTGGAAAACAATAACAAGGGTACAATGACAGAGTCGAGCTCAATAAATAAATTGTAATTTATTCAAAAGAGTTCAAAGACAACACACCAGCAGATTAATATTTTATATGATTACTTTTAATGACATTTTATTTTGATGTTACATTAATATTATATTGTTTTTAAAAAAATATATCTCAACAAATTTTATGTATTGTTGCAGTGTATAATCTTTAAACTTTTGAATAATGTTTACTGTCTGATTATGTCTCAAATAAAATTACTTAAACTTATGAAAAATTTAAAAAGAAAAACATATTATTTTATTTTTTTGACAGAAAGAAAAACATATTATATATCGTGTAACATATGATGCCCAAAACAAGCGATATTTAGTCCTTATCAGAGGTGTCCTCTTATAGCATATACCACCTCAAGTGACAGATAATATTGTCCACCGTCCACCGTCCTTGAAAGGTCAAAAGAAGCTGCTCTAGATATTTTTTATGGATATCAATATTTTTGTTTTGAAATCATTTTTATGGATATTAATATTGTAAACTAGTTTTCATATAATAGATTTTTATGCATGCGCTGACTGTCTTACTAAGTTTGAAGCTGATAACCATAAAACCGATCGTTGCAATTCCTCTAGTTGGAATTAGCCTGCCCTTGCTAGCTGATGCTAGTAGGATTTCTTTTTCTATAAACAATAGTGTTTTATATAACTCAGAGCAAAAGACGTGATTATAGAATGTTACTATGACCTCAGCTAAATAAAAACACTCAGAATGTTAATTGTGACCATAAAGCCATCGTTATAGAGTTTTTCTATAATTGTACAGACTACTTAATATGTATAATAGAGCAACTAGCCCTTAAAAAGAATATTTTGTCAAAAAAAATCATAGAACACCAAGCTATATTAACTTTTTTTTCCTTAAAAAAACCTTATTTATTTTTTTAATAAAATTCTAGGTATATTAATTTAAGAATAACGTGGCTTTGGCCCGAAGCAATTGGCTTCCAATATATCCTGGATATAATATAAAAGAGGATTTATCCACTATATGTGGTAGTTAAAAGTAAAATTGAAGTGTTTCGCTTTCAACCATTCATAGAATTGCATCTTAATTTTGTCAAACAAGTGGTGGATAGAATCATATTTATTCTTGAAAAATATTGCTTTTCTTTCTTTCCATAATACACAAACTGATGAAAACCAAATTAATAGGATAATGTCACGTTTGTATTTAGAGAAGTCGCGACGAATTGAGTTAATTGATCTAAAATACAATACAGAGTAACCATGACAAAGTCTAATCAAGCATAAGCAACGATCCAAACTTGACGAAAATAGTCACAATGAAAAAAAATATGAGTTGCGTCTTCTAAATTATCGCACGCTTCTACACAAGATTGAGCTGTAGCCAGAATTAGTCGTCTCTTGAACAAATTGTCGTCTGTTGGAAGGTGGTTGAGAAAGAGACGTCACACCAAAAGATTGACTTTTAGAGGAACATCTTGATGCCAAAATACAAGGTTATTTGCGATGCTATTTTGAATTGTTGATTGTTGTAAAACGTTGTAACCCGAAATGACAATTTTTTTTTTTGAAGAATGCAAACTCCACAACTACCTATCAATAACATCATCCTGCAAAATAGTAGAATTCAACAGAGCACTACACTCCCTCAACTCCTTCACCTCCCAAGCCCATAATCTCATACGCCACTTTCAAGCCTCACCCTCATCCCAAATGTTTTATCTCAACCATCGTTACCATTTTATATTCAGAAAGCTATAAAAAAGGCGACTAAAATAATAATCTCTTTGATGTTCATTTTGTAAAGACAAAACTAAACTGAAAAATCAGTGAAGAAAACTAAGATAGAATGGCATCAACCACTAAAACTGACCGGTAATAAAATTTCATTTTTCTAGAGTAACATTTGAAGATTTTATTTTTTTGAATGGATAACCTTAAGATTTTATTTATAGTAGTAGCAAGTTATTAATATGCGAATACAAGCACAAGAAAGATAAATTATGCAAAGTCCATGTAAAAGATTCGAGAAGCCGAATATATATTAAATTCGTACAAGAATTTCGTCTAAAAGAAAAAACGAAAGGAAATCAATGTACACAAGATAGGCAACAAATTCTCTCATTTGTATGTATAACGATTAGTATATATGTTTTTTTTTATTTTTTAAGAAAGGTTAGTATATATGTTGAAAAGCTAAATAAAACATATGATATGTTGGAGTGGATGTTCAAATCTATAATATCAAAATTGAGCTAAGTTTAGTTACACACAACCATGTTAGAGCAAATGTTTAAATCTACGATATCAATATCGGACTAAGTTTAGTTTGACACAACTACGTTGGAGTGAATATTTGATGGTGTAAATCCGCAAGTGTACGGTTTACCGAAGTAGTAATAAAGATATCGTTTCGATAGAGAGTTATGAATTTAATTAACCTTTAACAATGATTAGAAGAGAGTTTAAGTTGAAAAGTTTGGATTTTTAACGGTTTAAAGTAATAATAAAAGCGACTTGGGATTATTGGTTCGTCATGGGGACAAATCCTTCACAAACCAAACCCTAAACCTAGAACCTTATGTTGGACCTATTTTCTAAAGACAAGTTTCTCTTTAACCTATCACATCTCCTTTCGGTCTCAGTGAGTGTGTTCCTCTAGCAACCACGCCTATTTTCATGGTTGATTACTATTGAAATCCTTGAAGCTCGAAAATTTATTGTTTCAAGGTTTGCTAGACTATTTTCATGTTTCGCAATCATTGTCTAATTTCACTTGTTCCAATATCAAAACTCCATCTTTCGATCCTTCGCTTGATATTTGTGATGAATCAATAACAACTATTAAACTTTATATTTCGATCCTTCGATTAATACTTGTTATTGATTATAAGAACGGTGAAATAGATTAGAAAATAGATTTACATAAAATTAGGGTTCGAGGCTTGGTTTGATAGGGATTAGGTCATTATACTCATCCAACAATCCCAAGACAAGAAGAGTCTACTCACTCATGATCATTGTAGACATAGAAGACAAGAAGAAGAAAAAGAACATAAAATAAAATAAAGGCTGAACTTTTATTTAAAGAAAACAATTGTCACTTATTATTTTCAAGAACAAAAGATGAATGAATATGTTTGCTAGCTGCTCTATTTATAGTCTACAACTACTTAAGCCCCAAGAAATACATCAATAGAGTGTTCCACAAGAAACTACGGGCTTTAGGTCAGAAATTAACTAAAATAGGTAGCTTGTCAAAGAAGTAAAAGCAGCAAAAGGAAGTTTGTGGTCGTTCCAAGCCTTCTGATTGGTTGGCTTCATATTTTTGTACCAAATCTTCGTATTTTTGGTCTGAATCAGCTCCAAATCTCCTTTCTTTTGCTCCAAGACTCAATCTTTCAAATATTTGTTCCTGAAATTAAATAACTTGCAATTGAAGTAAATTAGTTTTAAAAAGGAAATAAAAACATATAAAATCTAAATAAAATAGACTCAAATAATATATTAAAAACACTAATTATTGACTCATTTGAAGTGGATAAAATAGTCACAAGGAAGGGGGTTTGAATTGTGACCCTTTAAAAATTAACCTGCAACTTAAAATTAATTCTCAAGTGGTTTACTTGGAAAAGTTAAGTTAGTGAAATTGCTTCAGAACGTTCTGACGTTCTTATGCAGATTATGCAGAAACTGATTTAATCAAGTAACTGTGTTGTGTGTGTATAGTGTATACTGAATTTAAAAGAGAAAAGGCAAGATAAAGAACACACAGAAATTTATAGTGGTTCACCCAATGTGGGTTAGTCCACTCCCCATAATCTTGTGAGAGTTTCCACTATGATGTTTGAGATAACCTCTCAAATCCTGCACTTTACAATCTTGTTCACCTGAACAATTACATCAACTGTATTCTCTAAGCCTCAACAGGCTTGCACCTTCTTGCTAAGTTACCCACTTAGAATTTTACACCTAATGCTCAAACTAACACTTTAGTACCCCTAAAGCTAGATGAGACTTTCTTTACTTCTTACTAAGTTACCCACTTAGACTTTTGCACCTTCAGCTCAAACTAACATTTTAGTACCCCTAAAGTTAGATGAGACTTTACAAAATGTTTGGAGCTTGAATGATTGAAATCAGACAAGAGAAGAAAGGAAGAGAACTTATCTTTAACAAGATAAGAAAGAATCAATTTACACCACAAGAGACATTTTGAGATCTCAATGATGATCAACTCAGAGAAGAATGAGAGGAGAACTTATCTTTAACAAGATAAGAAAGAATTGATTTACACTTAAAAAGACTTTTTGAAATTTTTGTGATGATCAATTCGAATGCTAAAGCTTCAAACAATCTTTGTTGTTTTCTTGTATGCTTTGCAATGGTGCAAGTAATGTTGAGCCTTTGATCTCTATTTATAGAGTTTTTGGGCTCATATAGTCGTTGTAGGGTGTCCAATGGTGTTATGTCATGTGTCCTGGGTCCCACTAACTTTTACTTGAAAATCTGGGTGAACATTCTGACCATCAGAATGTTGTTGTGTTTTCCAGGATGAACATCAGAATGTTGTTGTGTTCTTCATCAGAATGTTAATGTTCAACATGATCTTCATCTGGGTTCAACATATTTGAGTGTATGATGAGTTTCTGGGTTTGTTCAATGCGTGCCATAAGATTTGTTTGGCTTTATCCATAAAAAGTAACTTCTCCATATGCATCCAAAAGTTGCTGGATAAAGTGGGATAAAGTTAGCCAAATCTGCCTTGAACATTGTGCAGGAGAGAGATAGTGGATCTGCAGCTTCAGGCCCATGCTTCTAGGAGATTTTTCAAGATATTATACAGTACCAAATCTCAGACATGTCCATCACTGGTTGGTTGGGACAAGATCTCCTTTTTGCTTTGCTTTTTGTCTTTCCACCAACTACATTGTTCATAGTTTGAAGCATATGCAAAACTGAACATTCTGACCATCAGAATGTTCCATCTGTTTCACTTAGGATGATTTGTAAGATTTGCATCGGGTGTAATCAATCCTAATAGTGAAAAAAAAACTGAAGTGTTGTGAATGCATCATCTAGGATAATATTCTCATTGGAATATTCCTAGTACTTCAATGTTCATAGTCTTAGATGAACATTGAATATCCTTTTGACATTCTTCTTATAAATGCCTTTATTGCTTAGTTGATCCATGCAAATGTACTTTCCGAGACATTTATCTATGTCACGTTGTGGCTTGCATGTCTTCAACAATGTTCTTAAGATTCTGGGTTTGTTTTAGAACAATCTTCTGAACTCTGCTCGAACCTTCTGATCAACTCACTGATCAACATTCTGAACTAACTTTCTGAACTCAGAGTTAGTTAATGAATGCAAATGTTCTTTGATATCTTGTATCTTGGTATGATTTAAACTTTGTTTGTGTCTTGGTTAATCACTCAAGAACGCATAAATACCAAGAACTATCAAAGTCCATTAATCTTTTAATCACCATAGATGTCTTTAATGATTTCTTGATCCAAAGTTAAAATCATTGTTTGCATAAGATATCATGTCACATCTGTTCTTGCATGTTCTTGGTGTCGACATTGATTTATGGGTTTGCTCTAATGAACCTTCTGAGCAACCTTCTGAACAACCTTCTGAACTCCTTCTGGGTTCAAACATATGAACTTCAGAATGTTTCTTCTGGATTCCTTCCTTTTTGACGGTTGTACTTTGTGTTGAACATTCTGATGTTCTTCAACATGTTGAACCCTATGAAGGTTGTTTATTTATTTCCTTCAAAAACTACTTGAAGCATATAAATGAGAGATTATTTGTTTTGACAAACAATATGAACAAAGAAACATCCATTCAGAAGAGACTTAACAAAAAAAATTATGTCATATTTTACAATAAAAACAAGCTGCCTTTCATGCCTTTCGCAATAAAACAAAACATAAAATTTAAATTCAAGGGAGTTTGAAAACACTAAGACACTTAACTAAACAAGACAAGACACTTTATTGGCTTCCCCGAAACTTGGGTGAAGCATTGTCCTCAATGATTTGAAAAAGAAAAATTGCAAAGAAAATTAAAAGAGAAAGGAATAAGGAAAGCTCACAATTTATTGGGGTCCTTGAGGAGGACCTTGGAGGTTAAGATGTTGCCTCATTCACCGGAGCATTTGGTTATTTTTCTCGGTCATGCGATTGCCTCTTTGGACATCATTCCGCAGCCCGGAGATTTCAACACATTGTCTTTGTTGCTTGGTGCTTATCCTTTGGATTTCGCTTTGCATTCATGCCCACCGATAATTGTCATCTTGCCCACCGGCTTCATAGTGCATCGTATCATCTTGCAAGTGTGCATCTTCCTCCTCCTCCTCATCACTATCATCACCATGATCTTCTTGTACTTGTGGGTTAGTACCAACATAAAGCAAATTTTTCACCACCCCCGTGTTAGTCCTAGTCGGGTTAGGCAGAATAATCAGACATTGAGCCGTAGTCGGTCTAAGCTCTTATTGGTAGTTTTCAGGCGGGCCATAAGGCCTAATAAAGTACATAGTAGTGAGAGTTCTTGAGTCTTCAACCTCTTTTCCTTTTCTCTTTGAAGCCATTGACCTAGTTTGACTTGGGTTGGTTTGGGTGAAGGTTAGGTTTTGGTAAGATTTTGTGTGGGAAAGGTGGTTTTAGTGATGGGTTTGGGTTCTAAGTGAGAAATATGACTGTCAGGATTGATGAAGAAATTGGGATTTTTGGGTTAGGGTTTTAGGGGATACGAATTTGTGGATTAATGGGTTGTGATGGATGATTGTCGTTTTTGATGGGTGGATTGGGTTTGGGGGGAAGTTTATAGTTGATTTGGTTTAGAAATTGTGTGATTTGGTGAAATTTAGAGAGATTTATGAAGGTTTGAAGGTTGGGGTTATGGAGGTTTAGAGAGAATTTTGAAATATGAAAGAAGTTGTGGTGTTTGAATGAGGAAGAAGAAGGAAATTTTTTTTGATTGGTTTTGTATGCTGATGGGTTGGCACGGTCGTGCCAAGCTGTCTGGTCAATGGCTTCGAATTTTTTTCCTTTTCTCGCATCATGTTTGGACAAATACCTGCAAAACAAATTAAAATAACACAAAACAAACAAAATAATAGCAATAAAACTCGTGGGTTGTTTCCCACGAAGCGCTCGTTTAAAGTCATTAGCTTAACGGTTAGAAGGTTTCTCTACCCTATACCCAACCTTTCACAAAGGGACAAAGGCATCAAACTGACACTAGTCCCTATATCACACATGGCTTTCTCAATGGTTTCACTCCCAATCACAGAAGGGATGGAAAAACTACTGTGACCTCTGAGGTTAGGCTTAGCAAGCCCTTGTGGGAAAGGAATTTTGGGTTATCACTCTCTCCTATGGCTTTCTTACTTTGTGGTTTTTCGCACTTTATCTCACCCTCAATTGTCTTAGTTTTCACAACGGGGTCCTCTAACTGCTTACCATCCTTAAGTGTAATAGCATTTATAAGGCCTTTGGGGTTGGCTTCAGTTTGGTCCGGAAAGATTTTGGGGGTTTGAGACGAGGTAGCCACTTGTTGGGCTTCTTGAGAGATTTGAGTCTCTAACATTTTGTTGTGAGTAGCAATGAAGTCCACTTTTGATGTAAGCTTGACAAGAGAGTCATTCAAAAATCCAGTTTGATTCTTAAGCTCTTGGAGCTGCTTGGATTGATTTATAACATAATTTTCAATTAAAAGTTCCAAGCTGGATTTTTGAGGGACTTCTTGGTTGTTTGCATAACCGGGTGGTGCTGTTTGTCCAAAGGGATTTTGAGGAGTTTTATAAAAGTTTTGATTTGGCCTCATCCCTTGGTTATATTGAGCATAATTCATTTTTTCAGTACTTTCAACAGCACTGCCTAGTTAGCATTCAACGCCAGTATGGCCAAATATACCACAAACTTCATATGGAGGTGAAACAGGAGCAGGTGTGACAAGACTTACACTTAATTTATCAAGTTTTTTTAAAAAGTGTGTCCATCTTAGCATTCAAATGATCAAGGGTAGAAGCTTCATACATATCTGCCTCTTTTTTAGAGGATGAAGGAGCAACCGCAGCGATGGCTCTTTCACTTGTCCACTGATAATGGTTTTGAGCCATGTCCTCAATCAAAGAATATGCTGCTTCAAAGCTCCACCTGCAGCTGCATCAACATAAATTTTTGTGGTATACAAAAGACCATTATAAAAAGTGTGGATAATAAGCCATTTCTTTAAACCATGATGGGGGCAAAGTCTAAGCATTTCTTTGAAACGCTCTCACGCATCGTAAAGAGATTCCCCCATCTTTTTAAGTGAACCGTGTGATTTGATTCTTTAAGTGAACAATTTTACTATGGGGAAAGAATCGGGTAAGGAATGCTTGCCTCATTTGGTCCGATGAAGTAATAGAACAAACTTCCAATAAATGAAACTAAGAACTAGCTCTATCTCCTAAGGAAAAAGGAAAGAGGAGCAGCCTTACGGCCTCTTGGTTTGCCTTCAAGGTTCCACTGAGTCTTAAAAATGTTGAAATATGAAGATTCGGATCCTCAGTGGGTGATCCGAAAAATTGATTTTGCTGCACTAAGTAAATAAGTGCAGGTTTTATTTCAAAATTATTGTTCTTAACCGTTGGGTACATAATAACAACGTATGGCTTATCTGAAGATGGGATTGCATACTCTATGAGAGCGCGCTCCTCAGCCATATCGTTATTATTATGTGTGTTTCATCTTCTTTCATGGAAGAACTTTTCAATCCCAGGAATGAATTCTCCAAGACTTATGGTTCTTCGCATTCAAGAATAAAAAACTCCAAAGGTTAAAGGCAAAAAGAAAAATAAAATAGAAAAGGAGAGAAAATAAAATAAAAAATAAAGAAAAAGAAAAAGATTTTTTTTTCAGTCTAACCGTTATTAAAAAGTTAATCAAATTGCCTAACTCCCCAGCAGCGGCGCCAAAAATTTGATGGTGTAAATCCGCAAGTGCACGGTTTACCGAAGTATTAATAAAAATATCGTTCCGACAGGGAGTTATGAATTCAATTAACCTTTAACAATGATTAGAAGAGAGTTTAAGTTGAAAAGTTTGGATTTTTAACGGTTTAAAGTAATAATAAAAGCGACTTGGGATTATTGGTTCGTCATGGTGACAAATCCTTCACAAACCAAACCCTAAACATAGAACCTTATGTTGGACCTATTTTCTAAAGACAAGTTTCTCTTTAGCCTATCACATCTCCTTTCGGTCTCAGTGAGTGTGTTCCTCTGGCAACCACACCTATTTTCATGGTTGATTACTATTGAAATCCTTGAAGCTCGAAACTTTATTGTTTCAAGGTTTGCTAGACTATTTTCATGTTCCACAATCCTTGTCTAATTTCACTTGTTCCAATATCAAAACTTCATCTTTCGATCCTTCGCTTGATATTTGTGATGAATCAATAACAACTATTAAACTTCATCTTTCGATCCTTCGATTAATACTTGTTATTGATTATAAGAACGGTGAAATAGATTAGAAAATATATTTACATAAAATTAGGGTTCGAGGCTTGGTTTGATAGGGATTAGGTCATCAGACTCATCCAACAATCCCAAGACAAGAAGAGTTTACTCACTCATGTTCATTGTAGACATAGAAGAGAAGAAGAAGAAGAAGAAGAAGAAGAACATAAAATAAAATAAAGGTTGAACTTTTATTCAAAGAAAACAATTGTCACTCATTATTTCCAGGAACAAAAGATGAATGAATATGTTTGCTAGCTGCTCTATTTATAGTCTACAACTACTTAAGCCCCAAGAAATACATCAATAGAGTGTTCCACAAGAAACTATGAGTTTTAGGTCAGAAATTAACTAAAATAGGCAGCTTGTCGAAGAAACAAAAGCAGCAAAAGGAAGTTTGTGGCCGTGCCAAGCCTTCTGATTGGTTGGCTTCATATTTTTTGGCTTCACATTTTATACCAAATCTTCGTATTTTTGGCCCGAATCAGCTCCTAATCTCCTTTCTTTTGCTCCAAGACTCTATCTTTCAAATATTTGTTCCTGAAATTAAATAACTTGCAATTGAAGTAAAATAGTTCTAAAAAGAAAATAAAAACATATAAAATCTAAATAAAATAGACTCAAATAATATATTTAAAACACTAATTATTGACTCATCAATATTCAAATCTACGATATCAATATTGAGTTCAGTTTAGTTGGACACAACTATGTTGGAGTGAATGTTCAAATCTACGATATGACAATCGAACTAAGAGCACCTCCAGCGGCATAAAGCAGTTATCCGCCAGTTGAAGTATTACAAATTGTGGTATCTTAGCAAAAAATTTGTTGGAGTGAGCCACTTTGAAAAAATCGTGCCTTCAGAAGATAGGAGTTATTTTGATTATAAAATCAATTAACAAACTAGTCATTCTGCTAATACGGTGCACAACCATGTCCTTTGTTAATTTTTTTTCATTGGTTAGTAATATGTAGAAATTGTGATCATTTACGAAATTACACTCAATTTTTCTCTTACAATTTTCTCTCTTTGCTCTTATTTTTACACAAGTTACCTCTGATAATTTTAACGTCACAATTTCATCTCTTTACTTTATGTATCCTTAAAAAAAAATGTATCAAGTTTATGTCGAATGTATCTCACTCAATATAATTATCAACAATCTTTGTAGCGTTTTATGCAAAACGACCAACACTCTAGTTCTCAAAATTTTCAATTTTTGTCACCACCAACAAAACCCACCATGTAATCTTCTCTAACTTTTCTCTCACTCTTCTCTTACTCAAATGGATCCAAATAGTTCAGAATGCCTTAATAATCTCTTTTGTAAGTTGATAGAAGAAGAATTCATGGACAACACTCATGAGGAGTTATTGATGTCAATGCGAGGGAACAACAATCAGAAAGTTCTACTAGGCCCAAATGAAGAAGAAAAACCGTGAAGAAGAAGAAAAAAGAAAACTATTTGCTCAACATCAAGAATCGACAAGAAAAGATGTAGGAACTTTCAAGCATATAATTTATGGATGCATCATATTACATAACATGATTGTTGAAGACAAACAACACATATGAAGGTGATTTTGGTTACTTTTATGATAATGTGAATAATGACTTCTCAACATATGAAACATCTAATAATCCTCATCCTAATCATACACCAACACTACAAAGGACATTGAATCTACGTGAAAAACAAGTTCATCGATAACTTCAAGCTGAAAGAGAAAAGCTAATTTTTTTACTACTTTTGAATGAATAAATGGTGTTAGAAAATAACAGAGCTGAAGAAGAAAAATAAGCACAATCACTACACAAAAATATAACGTGAAAACTCCAAAAATCAAAGGAAAAAACACGACCGTTGTCTAAACCGACAACCAGAAAATTATTACTATGTGAATTTTTTTTACAAGACATAGACTTCTCTCACTCTCACCCCAATGCCTCAGCACAAACACACTCTCATAAATCAAATATTTAAACTAAGTCAGATATAAGTTTAAAGTGCTACATACTAAAAACAAAGAACCTAGGTCCAATATATAGAATTGGTCTTCCCCTTGCTTCACCACACTAAGCGATGTGGGACTTCTCCAATAGTTAAGATTTTTAATCACCTTCTTTATTTAATTTTTTTTTTTGAAACTTGACAATCAAACCCAACAATGTCCACCTTGATTGTAAGAGTTTTATCTTTCGTTTCCATTGTCTATAACGACAATCATACTCAAACATAAAGAGTATATTTCACTTGAAATTGAACCATTCCAAGAATTTATTCACGTCGAAACCTGGTTGAAAGATTATGGTGCAACTCTCATGTTGGCTTTCAGGAAGTTCTTCAACCATCGACATGTTTCACCACACACCTTGCATCAATGCCAACCAATGCCCGTGTGTTGTTCTGAAACTGCTAGCAATAATTTTTCCTTTTGCATGGTATAACAGAAATACAATAAGGACACACTTATCTTCTAGATAAGATCACCATCATCTCCTGAAACAAGGGAGACGTTGGTAGCACTTGCCTCAGAGTCTCTTTCAGATACTGCTTCACTTGTACAATTTCTCTTTAAATGCCCAAACATTCCACACGTCTTCAATACCTTTACAAGATAACACTTCTTTTTTCTGATGTGGAAGATAAGACAATGCTGCAACCATATAGCATACCAAGAATTGTGATATCTTACCGAACCAAAGCTCTTGATACCCCTGTTAGGAAATAACAGGGCTGAAGAAGAAAAATAAGCATAATCACAACACAAGACTATAACGTGAAAACTCCAAAAATCGGAGAAAAACCGCAACTGTTGTCTAAACCGACAATCAATGAAATGTTACTATGTGAAATTTTTTACAACACATAAACTTCTCTCACTCTCACCCCAATGCCCCAATACAACCACACTCTCACAAAACAAATATTTAAACTAAGTCATATATAAACTTAAAGTGTTATTGACTGTTGCATCTAAAAACAAAAAACCTAGGTATAACATTGGTCTTTCCCTTACACTAAGCAATGTGAGACTTCTTAATAACTAATATTTTTAACCTCCTTCTTTATTTAAGAAACTTGATAATCAAACTCAAGAAATAGATCTTAATGTGTGTGTCTAAATACAAAATATTTATGTATGTAGCCATTTATAACTCATTTCTCTATATTTAGCGTCAGTGAGTTTCAATACTAGATTTTTTGAAATAAAATAATAAAAAAATTTCTTTCATGTTTTCTTCCTTTAAAATATCCTCATTTATCTTGAATAAAAATATCGTAATTCTTAAACAAACATCTTTCCGTTTTTTACATGTTTTGAAATTGAAATCCACTTTCCCCTTTACTTTTGTAAGATAAGATTCCCACTAGACACTATGCTCATCATAGAAGAGAATCTTGATACATAAAAGACAACTTTTTCTTTTAGGCCATAAGACAAGTTAAATGGCATATCTTAAAAGAAGTTTGCTTGCATGATGACAAATGTGTGGCCACAAGGTCAATTGTGCCGTTGTGAGCTGTCAATTTTGTTGATATAGTCTCTTTTTGGTTGGGACGGATCCATCCACGTACTTAATTAGAAAAAGTATAGTCAAATTAAGTGTGGGTCAATTGATTTAGTCCAACCTAGTAAACTTCGGCAAACGGTTCAATACATCTATTCTATATTTTTTTTGAGAGGCCTATTCTATATTTCTATATATATAGAGAGAGAAAATATGGATATTTTGTTTGATTTTTCTCTTTTCAATTTTGTTCTTTATATCTCCTAAAATAAAATAAAATTTGTTCTTTATATAAAAAATATAAAATTTTGGTGTAAATGTTTTTCATCCAATTTTACCTTTTTTAGGGGAAGAAATTCAACTCATTTCGTTTATACAAGATGGTACACCAATAACCAATTGAAAGCTAACTTCTAATGAGATTGTTTATGCAAATTCATGAGTGACTCCAATTATTTGCCTTGTGCTGAACTATACATTAGAGTTGGTAAAAGAGTGTTAAACAACTGTTTAGAAGAAAGAATAATGCTACCAAAGTCATTGTTACTATTACTGTTACCATTGAAAGCATCGACGACAATCTTTGAATTTAGAGAAAAAATTGTGTCATCAAAGCCTAACTCAGCCACCCACTGCAACGCTTGACAAAGTTTTAATACCTCACCGACATCCATCAAGCATAATGGGGTGAACCAGGTGGTTTTTGCCAGAACAAAACACATGTCGACATCGTGAATGCACATACCAATAAAAACTTTATTATCAGCGAAAGAGAAAGAGGCATCAACGTTACATTTAAGTCTACCTGGGGTTGGGTTTCTGCATTGTATGTTGTTTGCATTTCTCAGATTTAATGTATTATTTGTAGCTGATATATTTGAGGTTCGTCTCATCTCTTGTACAAGCTTCCAGTCTTTTAACATATGCACGACACGTTCAAATACTTGTGATGTTGTTTCATTCATCTACTGCCATAACTTTAAATTACACCGCTTCCAAATACTTTAAAGAATAGATATAAATAAAGGACATTGTGATGGTTGGAGTTGAGGCAATGACTGAAACACTATTGTTGCTAGGTTGTCAAAATCATTGACTATCTGCTCTACATATCCAATTTTACCTTTTGTTTAAACTTTAATATTACCAATTTATGGTTCTTTTTTCAATTACATAATTTAACTCATCTAAAAAAATTATATAATTTAACTTTTTAATTTATTAAAAAATTTGACAACTTATTATTTTTTTATCGATAATTGGAAAGAACCCACTTGAGTTGATTTGATGGTGTTGGTTTAAGATCTTAGAATGTGGTCCTCGTCAAAGTTTGAAGTTTGATTCTCTTCGGTATAGTAGCGATGTCTTGATGTTAGTCCCTTTCAAAAATAAATGTTTTGATACTATTCATAATTTGTTTTTGATAGAGTAATCCATGTTTAAAAAAATTTAACATATGAATTAATAAGAAAAACTGGTTACAAAATTTAACATATGAATTTTTTTTTTTTTTTAATTATTTAGATTTGTTTAATCCTTATAGTACGCGAGCCTTTTTTCCCCGAACCACTTTGGGCCAATGTGCTGGTAGGCTTAAAATTCTGGTGTAACTATTAACACCTGCTTTTATTAAAAATAAATTTCCATCTTTGGAAATTTTATTTTTTGACGGTAAAAAGTTGTCCAAAAATAAATTTCAAACAAAAAAATAATTCTTTTGTAAAAAAAAATGAAAAATTAATATATTTGTAAAAAAGTCTTATCCCAAAATGACTTATCCACTTCAGTTGCTCATATATATAATTTTTTAAATAAGCTAAATTAGCCTACCTACCACCAGGTCAATCTAAATGAGTTTTTCAATTGCTCATACATAAAAAAGTATTAGTTTTTTTTTCTTCAATTGCACACTTTAATTATTACCTGTGTCATTCTCAATTCAATATATTCTACATTATCTCTTGAAAAAATCATCTCTCGCTTTATATTTATGACAAAGATGAATATACCAATACATGATAAATGTACTTTAGTAAAAATACCCTTATCTATTTTTCATTCATATACTTTTCTTAGTCAGGATGAATCAATTAACTATGTCAATTTGAAAAAGACTTATATTTAAGGGGTATCAGTTAGAGTTATGCTTAAATTGGGAATGTTAGTTAGAGTTATGTTTAAAATAATAATCAGAAATACACTTCGTAATTTGAAAGAAGAATTATATATAAGGACATTTTTTTAAAAGGTATTTTTAATCAAGGACAGAGGAAAAGTAGTCTAATTCAAATTTAAATTAGATCGTCTAACATTCAACCAATTTTGAGTTGTGATTACAAAAGATATAATTTTGCATCTTCATGACCATGTCACATTTAAGCCACTTCCTTAATAGTGTGTTTGGATGAGGTAATCGAGAAATTTTAAAGAATTTAGAATTCTAGGCAATTTAAATTACTTTCATTTCTCAATACTTTTGTTTGGATGGATTAATAAGAAAAATTCATTGTCATATTTTTGGGAAACTTTTATAAATGTTAAATTTTTTGGGCCAAATTTGAAAATTTAAATTAGGGGTCAATTTGTAATTTACAAAAAATTTGGGGGGTCAAATTAAAATTTTTGAAAAATTTGAGAGGTCAATTTACAATTTTTTGGGATCAAATTGAAAATTTTGGAAATTTTGAGGACCAAATTGCAAAATTTGGAAAATTATAACAATTAAATTCTTAACTTTTAGGTGTCATTGAAATTCTCTAAATTTAACTTGAACAAAATACTTCATAAATTTTCATCATTTTGAAAATTCTTCAAATTATCATCCAAACAATGGAATTCTCTCAAAGTATTTGAATTCCCTTAAAATATTACATTCCCTCAAAACATTCCCCCATAAAGATTTCAATTTTAGGACTATTCTTGTTTGATCGCAAGACCAAGTATAAATCTATTAGACTCACTACCTCTTTTTTTTCTTTCTACCTATTATTCTTTTAATAATTTCAAAAATAATCAGAAAATTAATTCTATGTTTTACTTTTTAGTATTTCAAAAATAATCAAAAAATTAATTTTATGTTTTACTTTTTAGTGAGTGTGCCTAAGACTTGTGACCATAGTCTTGTGACTATGGATGTCTTGCTCCCAAATTCAATGATTTGATTTATTTATTAACGAAATCATATGTTTGTTCTACGCAAAGATAAAATTGGTTTAACAAAAATCCAATTTTTAAAAGCATAATATTCATAATAAGAATAATACTTTGTTCAAAAAAATAATAATAAGAATAATACTAACCCATGGGGTGGTAAGTGAGGCAGCCGTCTTGGGCCTCACATTTTGTTATGTCTCAAATTTATTATTTTATTTTAGGTCATATAATATAAATTTTAATCATTAATTTTGCTACTAATTGACTTACTAAAAACTTCATTAATCTTGTGAATGTTTTAAAAGTTTATTTTTTGTTGTTTAATATTTTAAAATTTAACCAGGCTTAAAAAGACCTCTAATTTTATTGTTGTTAATTTTTAAAGTGTCTTATTTCAAATTTTTGCTTAAAATTTTAGCTTATACTCCAACAATTATATCCTCATTAGTCGCCCCTATATTGTGTTTGAACCGTCCATTTTTTTCATGATATATAAAGTAAAATTATTCACCTTTTCCTTAGGATTTTTCAAAAGAGAGTAAATATTTGAATACAAACTGAAAGAGAAAACCAAATTTTTCGGTATAAATTTATTTCCCAAAATAAACTATTAGTTCAAAAATAAAGTGCAAGCCGGAGAACTTAATACAAGTTTTTCAGTTTGATCTCAGGAAAAGTTATATCAAGTTTTTTCGGCATACAAATAAAAATCGTTGTCTTACCTCTATAGCAACGGTTTGTAAATGTGGGAAAAAGTACATTAGTTCAAAGAAAAATACAAACCGGAAAACTTAATACGTGTTATATGTTTTCTGATTTCATGTCCATAAAAGTTATTGAATGATATGGGACCAATGCCTTTATAAAGAGTTAATCACTCATGAATATAACCCAACTTAAAAGACTGAAAGTCTTAATACTTAGGTTGAAAGACTAATAAGAAATTTTGAAGTCATATGATATGAACATGCTATAATAAATTAAAAGAAACATGATTTCTAAATGATAAGAGAATGACATAATATAAACTCTTTATGACATCTATATACTCTAAGGCTTTTTTGCGAGTTTGGAGGGGAGGGGAAAGAAGGCTTTGAGGGGTGGAAAATATGAGGAAAAATGGAGAAATATTTCAATTTTTTTGAATGAGTAGTTTTTTAGAAAATGATAAATTAATGCATATGATTACTATATTTTTAATTTTAAAAATAATATAACAACATAAATTAAATTTGAAGAATTCATATAAACCCTCCATAACTCCCCAAAACCCTCCTCCAATACAATTTTTTAGTTCCCCAAACGAGGAGGGTTTAATATTATGAAGAAAAGTTAACCCCTCAAGCCCTCCCCTCCCATTTTTCTCTATTTCTTCTACTTGCTCATTCCTTTTTTCCCAAGTTTTCCCCTCCATTCCCCTCCAAACTCGCAAACAAAGCCTAAGTCAAGTGGAATACCTAGAGTACTTTTAATAGACTCACTTATGTGAATGTGGAAATGGGGGACGCTTCTTATGAAATTTTAAACAAAGTTGTTAAAGTATTCAATATATTGAGATAGATATGTAGGGCCTTCAATGCACAAGCTTTTAAATAATACATTAAAAAACAAGTTGTGTGTTTTGATGTCTCAAATAAAGTTTATGACTATGAGCCACTCTAGTAAAATATAAATCTCACTCAATATGCAAAAGTTCAAGTTGGAAAACACATTTGCTTATGTATATTTCTTATAGAAGCGTTTTAGGAAGATTAAACACCAAGTAATTATACTTTGATCTAATGTTGTGTGAATTGAAAAAAATAGAGTGTGGGGGTCCCACATAAAATAGAACCCACACATTAGTAGTGTTTAAACTGCGGTATTTAATTTTAAATACTTGATAATGATAAAAATAATAGTAATTATTATTTTTGTTCGTGAATATCACTTCCTATAAATTTAGCTTATGGTGGTTGTGATAAGAATAAGAATTTAATTAAATTTTTTATATTTCCTTCATTCAAATCCAATAGTTTGTTTCCTCCACTTTTGTAGATTTGTTTATTTTGATCATATCCACAAGTGTTGTTGAACTGATTAATGGATAAACTTCATTTTAATCTTATCCATTAGAGTAACTATTGTCGCAATTTTTGCTAAAATAGTTACAGAATCTCTATATAAATAGAGGACTCAACTCAGTTCAAAAAACACACCAAAGGGTTTCATTGAGTTGTTGGAAACTCTTTCTCTCTTCTCCCTTTCTTGACTTGTGTTGACGAGTCTTTCTTCTCTTCATCTTTTTTTTTTTTTTTCTGTCCCTTCGGAATCAAGAGTGTTCTTAAGACCATAGTCCCTTTTTCGGTTTAATGTCCCTTCGAAATTAAGAATGGTCTTAAGTTCATAGTCCCTTCGATATTTTTGTCCTTTAGAGTAAATAATAATTTAAGATCATAGTCCCTTTTTCAGTATAATGTCCCTTCAAATTATGAATGATCTTAAAATATATTATTCTTCGATTCTTGAAGAAGTTAGACGTTAGAATGGTGTAAAACCATATTTGAGTGATCATAATATCATAGTTGGAGAAGTTAATAATTAGAATGGTTGTAACACCATATTTGAGTGGTGGTTGTAACACCATATTTGAGTGGTCTCAGCACCATAATAGAATGGTAACAGTACCATATTCAAGTGGTTTCAGTATTAAAAGAACGGTCTTGGTACCATATTGGAGGTGTAATTCTCGAACGGTTTTCTACAGTGCAGTAGTTAATTGAACAGTTGTAGCTGGGCTTGTTTTATCCTGGAGGCGGCGTGGTTGATAATTTGCCTTGCACAATTTTGGACAGTGCCACGAAACGTCTTAAAGAGAGCGACCTGGTCGTGACTCAACCTAGTAACAACTTCGGTAGATATAATTTGAAAATCCAAATACAACAATTTGGAAATCCAAAAACAACAATTTTAAGACGTTTTGATCTGCTATGTCTACCGAAGAAGTTATTTATTAAAGTTTAGTTGTCCCTATATACATACATTAAGGATAATTCAAGCTATAGATATACATCTTTTTATTGAAACTGTGAAGTGTTTGTTGTTATAACAACAACACTAAAAAATTCACATATGTGACTTGGAATCTGTTTGAAATTTATTTTCAAATTAAAAATAGTATTGTGAATAAATAACTTTAATGATTAAGTGAATAGAATCATCATGTGTTGTTGCATCGTACTTTTTTTCTATTTGACTCTTGACAATTGACATCGACAAATATTTAGCAAAGACACAATCGAGTAGGATAAAGATAATTGTTCAGTATTGGAAAATTTTGTACAATGTGACCCTTGAACGATGACAACCGCAAATGATGCAATGATTCTAAATTTTAAGGATGAGTTTACCACATGAGAATGAGATGGATCTTGTGCTTGCTTCGCCGTACCAACTTCCGTTCAAGCACATCGACTAGTTTCTTTTGGTAAATTAAAGCACATGTATATCTTTATGAATTTGAGCTCCAATACCATTTTTTGGACATATATGAACTTATAAATACTGGTCCAGCGACTTGTATGCAATGGTTTTTTGTGGAAAAAATATTGCACTTTAATGGTAAGTTTAAAATTGAAATTCTCCTTCTATTTTATTAGTTGTGGGATTTCAATATTTGACATGTGAACAAGCGTTTTAATTTTAAACTTGAGTAACTTCGACTTAATTTCAAAGTTATATAATTAGACAATTTTATTTTTTGCAGTCAAGATTAATGAACCAAAAGTTCATATAAATCAGTGTTTAGAGAATTTGAATCTCTAAACTTAATAAATTATGATATGTGCAAACTTGATGGCACATAAATTAGAAATGATAAAATGATATTTTATCATATTTATTGATGACTATGAATTTTGAAAAATTAAAATTGATACGCTTGATATGTTCAATTTCTATAATGAAAATTGAAACTTATGTTGGATAGAGTACCCAAGTCTAAGAACAAAAATTCTTATTAAGAAATTTTGAAGAAAAGACAACCCAACTTGT
>Ga0315914_1002618_pt1 | contig 27539 bp, 7 predicted proteins | sample MpolenodulesMG_FD_203920 | JGI IMG/M metagenome (GOLD analysis project Ga0315914, IMG submission 203920) | Medicago polymorpha root nodule microbial communities from Los Angeles, California, United States - elongated nodules | ecosystem: Host-associated > Plants > Roots > Nodule | place: USA...
CCAATAATGTAGCCGATTCTCATTCCTCTGAGAGTCCCATCTCTGAAAGGGATCTTCACACACATGATAATTCTGTTTTGGATCACTTAGTAGGGACTCATACCTCCATTGACTCTTCTACCGTTAGTGATGCCGCGTCAACACCCATTATAACTGATACACCATTTTCTGGCTCTAAATTACCAGATGAAAATGCAGGTAAGATCAATAATATCTTCAAATATGAAGACACGCATAAAGAGTCTTTCAGTGATAATTCGGTTAGGTTCTGGACTAATGGTGGATTATTAGGACTTGAGCCATCAAAACCTCCTGATTTTACCATGTCAAGTTCCTTAAATAAAGGGTCTTTGAGCTTGAAAAATGATATGAATGGTGGTTCACTTGGCAATTCCATACAAAAGAGCAATGATTCCACTCACAAAGAGGGACATGAATTATCAGAAAAGGTTCCTCAACAGATTGTCAAGGAATCAAGTTCTAGATATGATGACCAGGCTTGTGCCTCTGAATATACCTCCATTGGTTCCCAGCAGAATAATGGTCACACTAAGAGAAACAATTTGGCGGAAGTCAATGCGACTGCACCTAGAACTGTTCTAACTGCCGTCGCTGACACCAAGGATTGTGCTGAACCTAATCAGGGAAATGGTGAAAACTCATCGCAGGTGTTTGGACTTGGTCATAGATTATTAATAAAAAGCTTCAACCGCAAAGTTTCTTTTGACGAAAAATCTGGACCCTATAGTTCTTTGAAATCTGTTATATTGGAGCAGAGTGAACAAAACAGCGTTGTAAGACATTCACAACAACCTGAGACAACCTTCAAAGAGAAAGTTAGTTTCAGATATCCTATAGATTCACTCCCTCCTTCACCGCCACTTGAACATATGAAAATATCCTTCCAACCTCTCAGTGGACTTGAAACCTCAAAGCTAAAACTGCAATTTCCTGATGGAGGTAATCGTCATGAAAGTATAACGGATATGTTTCCATCGTTCCAATTGGTCCCAGACTCTTCGATTCCTGTGGACGATTTGGGCTCTCACTCTGATGGTGATGACACTTTCTGTAGATCATCTCCTTGTGCATCAGATGATTGCCATACCCCTCGCTCTGACTATGATTCTGATCAGTGGGAATCCGATGAAACTCCCGAAAGCAGCGACCATGGCGTACACGATTCTCCGCACAGAAGTTCATCAGCTGCTTCTTGCTTGAGTACCAAAGAACATGGCAGATTGTCCAATAATGACACTGACATAAACAATGAACATATGAATGACGTGGAACCTTCCTTATCAGGGCCTTTACTTGATTTTCCAAGTTTTGAAAATGTGAATCCTGTACATGAGAAAGAAAGTAACAGACATCATGAATGCAATATAGATGTTACATCACATAATCATGCAGAGCCTACTCGACCACCACCACCTCCTCCAGTTCCTCCAACACAATGGAGAGCCACAAAACCGCAGTTGGATAAGTCAAACGAGACACAAAATTCTATGTCTGAAGATGCCGAACATCTTAGGAATCAAAGTCTTCCAGAATCTACTATCTTCCAACAACCTAGGCATGCTAAGGTTGAGCAAATACAACTTAATCACGATGGCTTCGAGTCTTATGATGCTATTATAAATAAGTTGAAGGAAAAGGTACTTGTTTGGTCTTGCATCTTTTTTTCTCAGATATTACATTTATTTAACTATGATTGTTAATGGAATCTAACAAAGTATTCGTCTTGTTCTGCCTTTCCTGCAGCTCGGTCCACCAAAGTTGAATCGTCAGAAAGAAGCAAACCAGTTGAGAATGGGAAAAGAGATAGATGAAAGAGAAGATTTCCTTTATCAAATCAGAACCAAAGTAAGTAGTCATTAAAAATCTCAATGATTTAATACTAAACGTTCATTTTTCGTCCTCCAAATTGTCAAATTTTAAAATAAACGAACCTGCAGAACAGAAAATTGTTATCTCTAATAACCTTAACTTAGCATGATGATTCAAAGTTACAAATCTAGTAATCAAAGTTATCAATGATTTAATAGTATCTAAATTCTGCATTGCTTTATGATTAATTGGCTCAGTCCTTCAACCTGAGGCCTACAGTAACAGGAAAGTCAAATGTTGCAACGGGTCCCACTGCAAACGTCCAAGTTACAGCAATTTTGGAGAAAGCAAATGCAATCCGACAGGTACTCATCGTTCTTCTTTCTCCTTAACGTTTCTGGCGTTTGCATTTGATATCTAACATTGCATCCATAATCGAGAAAATTGCAGGTTGTCGCAAGTGATGATGGTGAAGATGATGATAACTGGAGCGATACATAATTTCTTACTGTTTTCTTTTTTTAACATTCTTTTAATTTTCATTCATGTGTAGTCATCTGTATCTTTTAGCCTCTTGAAGTGAAGTTGCATGAGGCTTTGTACACATGTGTGAATAAATCTTGTCTATTTTTGTTATTAATAGTGTAGCAGCGGTTAGTTTACTTTAATTTCATTACCTTAGTATGAACTTATGTTTCATTAGCATTAGCTGTTTTTGCTTTGAATCTTTATTAGCTGGCTAATAAAGTTCCTTGAATCGTTATACCTCACTAGTTTGCCTAATGTGGAAATTGACAATTTTGAGTGGCAAACACAACTCAAACTCACACAACTGGATTCCTGGTTCGAAAGGTATCCAACCTAGCAATATCAGATTGCCGGTTGGGCTAGGGCTTACGGACGATATTTGACAATTTTGGATTGTTTTTGGAGAAGCGAGTAGAATATTGAGATTACTGCTCTACCCCCGCACTTTTCGCTCGCGCCCAGCTGAAATTTCAAAAATACCCCTGTGTTACTTAACTAACGCAAGTGTAAAAAAACGTGACTTAGTTTTTACACATGTGTGACTTAAGTCACGCTGCGTGAGTTAACCCACGCTGGAATTAACACCTGCGTGAGTTAACTCACGCTGGTTTTCCTTCATGTGTATACTTTAATTCAGCGTTTTGGCTTTTGAGAAGCCATAACATGCGTGACTTGTTGCTCATTAATACTTTAATATTTTAATAGTTAATATATAATTGTGATCATCCAACAATAGGTTAGATACATATGTTTTTCACATCTATATCAACATACATTATCACAAGTAAACGTGTCTTGCTAACTGTTTTTCACATCTATATCAGAATATATCATCACAAGTAAACGTGTCTTTTGTTAGCATATGCCTTCTGTTATTAAAGTACACACATGAAATAGACTTCTCAAAAGCCACTCTACTTTTGAATTTTGAAAACCATCGTAAATTAACTCACGCAGGTGTTAATTTCTGCGTGAGTTAACTCACGTAGCGTGACTTAAGTCACGCATGTGTAAAAACTAAGTCTAGTTTTTTTTAGATTTGCGTTGGTTAACTAACGCAGGGGTATTTTTGGAAGTTCAGCTGGGTGGGAGCGAAATGTGCTGGGCGAAGAGGAGTAATCAATATTGAATGGGTTGAATTCGTAATATACAGATCCTTAGTCCTCGATAATAATTTCATAATGAAAGTTCATGATTGCTTGATTCAATAAAAAAAGAATGATCAAATAAGAACATGGTGTGAGAAAAACATCCAAATAAAGTTACCATTAAACTGAATATCGATTGCAGAATACAAAGTGCAGACCAAAATAACCCTAACAAAAGAAAATAAAGGAAAAGGAAACTGCTGAAAGAAAACTTAAACTATTGAAAGAAAACTTTATTCATCCATAACAAAACACAATTCTAAAACATAGAAAACATCATGGAATTCGCATGTTCATCAGCCCTTTCAAGTAGCTTCCTCTTTAACTCAGAAATGGACTCCATAAATTCTTCAAGCTGATCACTATTCATCTCATCAATAGATTCATTCCACCAATTACCCATATTCCAAATCTTAGTCAAATTTTCAACATCAGCAAGTTTCTGTTTTTCCATCTCCAACACCTTTAGAGTCTCCTCATATTGTTTATTGTACTCTTTGTAGGTCGAAGAATTTCCCGTTGAGTTTGAAACATCAAACTCAATGGTTCCATTGATGTAGCTATTAAGAATTTGGTTGGTGTTTGGTTCACCGAAACAATGTAGTTTTCCGGCAGGAGAAAACACGATGATGGCTGCATGAACATCACATAAAGTGCAAAGTTCACTCGCTTTTCGGAATAAACCTTGTCTTCTCTTTGAGAAAGTGACTTGTTTGTTGGTTTCTTTCTCAAGTTTTTTGATCTCAATCTTTCTACGCCCTGTGTTTTTCTTTCTTAGGTTATCCATATTCATGGTGAAATTTGAGTGCAATATTGGTATTGCATTGTGAAACTTGAAAAGGATTTATTTATAGGGGAAGAACCACGTTGGTCTTATCATGCCATAATGTGAGATCCTACAATTTCTCCCCTATCTAAGAGATCCTAAATCAATAAGTATTAACTCTTACATATTTGCAAAATTTTTATATTCCGTTTTTTCATCATTTTTAATTGAAGGTAATGAAGCTCCTACAATTTCTCCCTATCTATGTGATTCTAAATCAATCAAGTATTAACTCTTACATTATACCAAAATTTTTATATTCCGTTTTTTCATCAAAATGTTTTAATGGAATATAAATTAAAAAATTGACACTAGGTTTATTTCGTAAGAAATAATTTAGTTTTACAAACGATTTTTTATTGCTACTTTTTCACCTGAAATTGCTTACTTATTACAAATTGTTCTTTCGTGTTGTTGTCAGTTTTTTTGCAATACTCGAATTTTTATTTTGAAACAAAAAAAAATCACAACCTTTCGTAAAGAAATAAAATAAAAAATTCACAACCATTAGACCGTTTTGTCAAAAAAAAAAAAACTCACTGGATCGTATTTCCATACAATAATATAAACACTTTTCAGTATATACAAATTAAATACGTAAAGTAATATTTCAATAAAAACATACGTAAAATAATATTTAAGGCAGATTCATAATGGCTTTAAAATCATTGTGTCCCAATCACAAAAATTAGAAGAAAAAAAATTGTGTCCCTCCTTCAATCAATACCATAATTTAAAATTGTCATCAATGGCATTCTGTCCTAAATTATAAGAAGAAAAGAAACTTATTTTCTTTGTCCCAGATTATAAGCAAAAAAGACAAACTTTTATTATATTTAATTATGTTATTTCAAAAAATCATCTTTTCAAAGAGAAATTAAATGCAATTTGCATTCATTATGTTCTTACTTTCATTTTCTCTATAACTAATAACCAATGAAAATTGTTTTTACATTTTCATATGAAACTTATTACAAGGATAACACAAAAAACTATACTACAAACTACAATATTTTAGTTTTCGTAATAAGAGTGAAAATATTTTTTTGCTTATTATTTACTAAGACAGAGGGACTATTATGCAAAACCCCTCCTCAAAGGAAATTATGCACAACCCGAAACTTTCAAGAAAAACACAAATACAATAAACAATATTCCTAGCCATTTTTATAATTATTCCCTCGAAAAGAAACTATTTTTTATAAGTATATATAACGAATTAAAAGTTACACTAAGGTACATATTATTATTTTATTTTCTTTGGTTCAATAGCCTAGTGACAAGATCATACACTTTTTTTTACAGTGTGGAAAAGTGGGGAATCTGGAGTTCGAACCCCGGCCTCTACAAACATTGTCCCTGGTAGCTACCTATATATAACAAATTAAAAGTTACAGTAAGTACATACAATAAAGAAAGATTATTTATAAGCAATTTTTTTTTTATTTGCAGCACTATAAGTTTTTGAATTTTTTTTATGATGGTCAGGGTTTGAACTTCAGACGTTGCATTTTTTATGCATTGTTCATATCAACTGAGCTAAGTTCACGAAGACAACACTACAAGTTTACAACTAGCGTTGAAGAGGTTTTAATCTAGTAAAAAAAGTTGCATTTTGCAAATGATGCATTAAACGAGTAACTAAATGATGACATAAATGACCGATTCCTTTTTTTAAAGGTAAATGCCTTTTTTTTTTACAAAGGTAAATGCCCAATTCTTTTAACTGGTACGATATCACCGTAACAATATTTTTTTTTTTTTGGTGTAAATAGGACATACTCCGCGCGAAATTCAGTGACTAGTTTTTCAAGTTTTGTAGAACTCAAATGGGCGATAATTTTTTTTCTAATGGTTTGTTTGCTTCTACATAAAGGAGCGATTTTAATGGAAGAATAGGCAAGGGAGGTGTTTTAATTAAGTTAATGTTTAGTTCAAAAGAAAGTAGATAAGGAAAAGGAGTTAAGAGATTTTAATTAAAAATATGTTTGGTTTATTAGGGGGAGAGGAATAATTTTAAAATTAATTTATCTTTTTATCGTTAAATCTAATTCACAAAGGAAGGCTTGATAATCTATCTTAATCTTAATCAATAAAATAAAAATTCTACATAAATATATAAAACAAGTTGATGATTTTTTTTGAAGGAATAAAACAAGTTAATGATAAAAAAAATTTAAAAATAAAATAAAAAATGTGTTAGAAAAATAATTCTACACATACATATATGTATGTGTGTGAAGGATTCATTACATATGACTTAAAATAAGTATAAAAAATATGACTTAACATAAAAATAAATAAATCAAAAGAAAAAAAAAAAGTAGAATCAAAACTGAACAAAAATTGGAAACTAGAAAATGTGACCAGCAAATAATATTAGCAAAGAGAAATAGCATAACCTTTAAAATTTATTTAATTAAGTTTAATTTGAGTTTTAATATAATAAAAATATTTCCTCAAAAAAATATAATAAAAATATTAATTGCACACCTTCCTTTTCCACCAAAAAACAACTTCAATTTGTGGGGCTGCGATGGATAAGTTTTAGGGGGGGGTTTTGCTTTCCTCCCCTTTGCTTCCTCTTAAAAATTGAACTAAATACCTCAAGTTAAAAATATCTCATCCCCTCCCTTCCCTTCCAAAAACCTCCAACCAAACTAACCATAAGAAAGCTTAGATAATCATTCCAAGGAAACAATATTGTATGATGTAGTTGAGAAGCTTGTCTCAAGTATTATAGTGGAAAATCTCATCTAAGTTGGGGGCTGAACACCAAAGTAGTGTACATTGGATAACTAAGATAGTGTTTGTGTGCTCTATCTTTCTATCCTTATACTCTTTATTTAAGGTATACACTTCGCACACAAAATTATTAAGTTTTCATATTCTATTTTATACTTTACTTTCATAACTTTCTGAAGTCAACCCCACACACACACACACTATTCATAGTTTTAAAAACCGGTTCGGTGATCAACTCGGTAAGGATACTAGGTCACAAGTCGAACCACTGAGTCATTGGTCGAACAGCACGACTGAACTAGATTAAACCGGATGACTCGTTCCTATAACTCGGTCTCTATAAAAATATTATTATTAATTTTTTGAAATAAAAAAAAATTCACTATTGAATTGTATTAAACATGATGATTTAGTGTTTTAAAAAAATTATACACTTATAAAATGACTCAAATGATTTAATCTTCAAATTTATAAATAAATATCACCTTACATTTAGCTACATTTTCACATATATATTTACATAACATAATATTTTTTAAGGAAAAAAAAAATATAATATGTACAGTATTATTATTTTTTTTTTTTTTGAAGAGGTACAATATTATTACGTTAATATTATATTTAATAATGATGTTTCAAACGATAAACAGTATATAGTGATATTACAACCTTTTTTTTGACAAAATAGTGATATTACAACCTATTATTTAAAATTATACTAATATATACAACCTATTATTATGTTAATACATTATTATTAAATAATGATAGTTAATAATATTATACTAATATATTTCAAAATTTGACATGAACAAGAGGATGATGCAGTGTACTTTCAATTTTCGAATTTTTCTTCAAAGAACCAAAAGTCAAAGCAGTTTAATGGCTTTAATGACATGGTAATTGCGCATTTACAAGAGTTGATTGGCATTCATTAATAATGAGAACAAACATAATATCTATTAAACCGGGTTGATTCCAAAACCGGCCGAATCACCGGTTCTGTCCGGTTTTAAGCGGTTTTCACCGGTCCAAATGCATGGCCGATCCAAAATGAAGTTCAAACCGGTGCACCTTCCGGTTCCCGGTCGGACCGGACGGTCCGAGCCGGTTTTTGAAACTATATATATTTGAGTTGTGAACATATCTAAAAATATATAAATTATCCATTTAAATATGGATATTTATGAATAAAATATAATTATTTCCATGTGAAATAAAAATAATATAATAAAAATTCAACCAAAAATAATAATAAAATAAAATAAACATTATTATATAGTAATTAATAACTTATATATTTGCTTAAAAAATTGTTATATATGTATTAATTAATTACCTATTATAAATTAAATAAAAATAAGAACGAATTAGCATAAGAAAAGAGTGGAACACCCTCTAAAAATAAAAGAAACAGGAAAATAGTTGAACTTGCAATGCAATTTTGCGTCTGTCTCTTCATCCATATTCTTACCACCCATGCTCACCAATTACTACCCTCTATCTATTAGTATTGTATCTTTCACCATCACAAGGAACGAATTCGCCACTCTAACAACTTCATATCTCACTCTTATTTCACACAGAATGAATCAGATGCATTGCCAGTGATACATCCCTTTTCACACTAAAACCTCATCACATTAAAATGAATCTGATGATGTTCATTCTTCGGCATTTAATATTAATAAGGTTCATCTGGAAGAATGATTCCTCAAGATATGTACGTCAAAACGAAGCAAACATTAAATTACAGTCAATCACCATGCAACCTCGACTTCATGCCCTATCACAACATCATAATGATAAACACTCAAAGGTGTCAACAGAGTAGCCTTTTTGTATGCACACCACAACTTCCTAGCTTATATCTGCTTCTCTTCACTGCAAAACATAACTTTTGTTAAGGTCAAAGTAAAAGCCAAAACCAACTGTTAAGTCGGTACATATAGTGTTAGAACACCAAAAGAAAACGGAAATGAAAATACAAAACTAGATTTGGTCATGGAGTTCGGTCAATTATGCCTACCTATGCATTTTCACCTCCAACAGCTCCTGAAGATTCCACCTTTTGCTCCTCATCTGTTGAAAATCGAGGTAAGTGATATTAATCGCTTGAAAATTATAAAGAAAATAGCCAAGTTTTGAAATAACAGCAAAATATGAGTAAAGTTGACAGGAAACCAGGACGAAAATGTCAACACTGCTAAACAGATCGCTTAATTGTTGGCTAAAACGAGTAAAATATAGAATGCCCCTCGCTTGTTCACGGATTTTGATGCTTCTTAGTGAGCTTAGAATAAGAAAGTACATCAGAAACTGAGGCATTTGATTTTGAACACGTTAAGGATACAATGAATGACACACCATTACCAGTTACATTACATAAACAAATTGCATGATTATCAGCTTCCTACAGCAACTCAAATTAAAATAAAGCTAGAAGGAATAAATATTCTGGAGTTTTGACCAAACATCGGAACAAATCAAGATCTAATTCCCTAAAGTTGTTACCATCTCTACTTTTGGACACTGCTATGAGACATGATAGAGAAAGAATCTTTATCAGGTCAGGAAGACAATGTATTGTGTTACCAATAACACAGTCATGGAGGGGACACCTGAACCATCATGTAATCAACATAAACATCTTTCTAAATATACCAAAAGGAAAATCACAACAACCATACCAACCAAACCATAAATCATGATAATGTTGAGTATATCTTAAATGGACATTCTATCTAGGGGTGGAAATAGGCTAAACCGAGTCAGGCTTTGCATAAATAGGTCTGATCTATTCAAACAATTCAAGGTATAAATATTCTGGCCTGTTCGAAAAATTCAAAGCACAAACCCGACTTGTCATAGACTTATAGTGAGGCCCGACTATAGCATTTTTGAAAGTCTGTTAGACTACTTAAATACCTATTTCATGCTTACGTTTTTCGATAACTAATTTGATCTATCTTTAAATAGACTAACGAACTAATATGTCAATGATATAAACTTCTATTTTGAGATTTAGCATGACCTTCTAGAAAATCTGACTTTATATTTAAATTCAATTTTATAATACTATCTTTAAATATTTGAAAAACTGATGGAGGCTAGTATGCGTAAAATTGCTGAAAAGCTTGACAGATTTATAATCTAACACAAAGTACAAAATCTAATATAACAATAATGATAATGAAAAATATTATTTATATTTACTTAAGTAGGCCGGTCTGAGGCCCAATGGGATTTTTGGTAGCCAGATGTCTAGTCTTTTAGCTGAATAGGCATCTAAAAAAGTGTCTATTTCAAAAAAAGATGTTCTAGCTTGGGGTAGGGCCATTGGCCCCCGTCCGTGGGTTTGACCTACTTTCATCCTTAATTCTATCAAATAAAAATAAATGATTTGGATTTACTTCATTCACATTTCAGATCGAGTCCAGCTAACATACTACAAGAAAAGAATACTAATTTCAATTAATGATTACCTCCATCTTCAGGGATGTCAGAAGTCCACAATGTGAGGTTGTCCCTTAGAAGCTGCATAATCAATGTGCTGTCTTTGTAAGACTCCTCACTCAGAGTATCCAACTCAGAGATTGCTTCATCAAATGCCTGCTTAGCAAGGTAACATGCCCTGAAATATGAGGAGTGCCATGCTAAAAATATCACTGAAGTTTCATGAGAGTTCAAATTTCATAATAACAATAATATGCATACCTTTCAGGAGAGTTCAAAATTTCATAATAAAAGACAGAGAAGTTCAAAGCCAAACCCAATCGAATGGGATGCGTGGGAGGTAACTCGGCTTCTGCTGCAGTGGAAGCGGTCTGCAATATTTATGAATTATCAGATTAACAGGAATTGGCGGAAAACTACTTCTGACTACTCAAACTCAACAACCAACTTCACATTGGTTGATGCCTTCATTCAAATGAATGTTACAATGTGTAACAGAAAATCTTATCAGAGATCATAGGTAGTTATAGGATAAATATAAAGGTATAATGAATGTCATATTTGAAGAATACGCACTACCCCCTCTTGTTTTCCCACTCCTTCTTTTCTTCTCCACATGAAACACATTAAAGTGAGTGTTTACTCCAACATTATCATTTATTTGCCATGACATAAACTACAAATCATCACTCTACCTTCTCCTAAGTCCTAACTAACAAGTCCTCAAAGCTCGTATCACCTATGACAAGTACCGGCTCACAAATCCATCGATACAAATACACCTGATTTTGCGGTGACAAAAACTGATTTTGGATAAAAGGAGTGATCAATAAATTTGAGTTAAAAAATTTCGCTTGGAGTTAAAAGCTACAAATAATAGCTTCAAGTTAGAATCAATTCAAGAGACAAATTCAATTCTAAACAATATCACATAAACATGTTGAAATCAATTTTATGTGTTTGGAATCACTTTTGGCTCTTCCTAAACCGTTTAGTTCTGAGGTGACAAAAATTAATTTTAAATGAATTGATTCTATAAAACTGATTCATAATAAAAGTGAGTTAAATGTGAAGTAATTTATGATATGATACGGTCATATAAAAGTGGATTGAACAATGAATTCAAGGCTAAAAATCAATTGTAGAGACAAAAGCTCCAAATTCTGAAGACAAAATCAATTCCACTTGAGAACATCCAAACATTTCAAAATCAATTCAACACCTCTAAAATCAATTTTATCTCCTCCAAAAGTGAAACCAAACATACAAGACTTATGAATTAAAGAAGCGAAGGGAAACAAAAAACAATTATCCATCCTCAGTTAAGATAGACATGCCAAGCAACTACATATCCACAACACACATGATAACCATCATAGGCAGAAAACATCAAGTCCATTTTAAACCGCAAAGATATAAAAAGTTCTGGATACAAGCAGACCTGATATGCTTCCATGGAATGATCAGCAGCCTCTTTTCGCTCATCACCATTCTTAAATTCCGCCAAATACCGATAATAATCCCCTTTCATTTTATAGAAAAAGACACTAGATTCACCAGCAGAGGACGAAGGAATCAGATGATCATCAATAATAGACATGATATCACTGCATATATTGGATAATTCAGATTCCACCTTGTGTCTATACTCCTTTATCCTCTTCACATTCACATCATTCCCTTTAGATTCTTCCTTATGCTCAATTGAGGATAGAATCCTCCATGAAGCCCTATGAGCACCCACTACGTTCTTGTAGCCAACTGATAGAAGGTTTCTCTCTTCCACTGTCAACTCAACATCTAGCTTCGCCACATTCTTCATTGCTTCCACCATTTCTATCAACCAAAACAGTAAAATTAAGAAAAATCGAAAACCCAAATTCAATTTCTTTCTCAATTCCAAAAAACAATGAAAATTTCAATTTCAATATGTGTAAAAGGAATCATCGTAAAAAAAAAATCAAGGAGTGTGACCAAGAAACAGAATTGAAATAAAAAAGTTATATTCAAATGAAACATCAAGCTTAAAACATTGGAGACTCTTAAAATCTGTATATATAGGAATCATAGTAAGAAAAAAAGTGAACTTTATGAGAAAAAAATGGAAGTTAAGAAAATGGGCTACCTTCATAGCGTTCAGCTTGTTCAGCGAGCTTGGCGATGTAGACGAAGTTTTGACGTTCCTTGGTGGAAGCCATGGAAATTCTGCTAACTTTCTCTACTTGCTTTCTCTCTCTTGAATTTCGAAAATTCCTAAGGTTTGAACTTTGAATGGGAGGGACAATGAGACAAGACAAGCTACGCACGACGGAACATGTTGGTCGTGGGGGAGGACTCAATCCCACGCGCTATACAGAGAGTGGATGTCACGTTTTGGAGGTTTGGTAGTAAAGGGTTGGGAAGTGATGTTCACGGCAGTGTGTTGTTAGTGAGAATAGAGTCGAGGCATTTTGATAGTGTTTCGTAAGCATTGAATTTCAAACTTACTCCTCACTCCGTCCTGCAGATGACCCATTTGATTTTTCTATTAATATACAAATATAAATAATATCATATGATGTCGTTAGATTTGTTTTGGTGACTATTTTTAAAATATCAAATTTTCATAATTTTTTCTAATATATTATTCAAAATATTTAAACTCAAAATTATGCATTGGTGATGTCAAGTATTATTAGACGGATGGAGTATTATTTTCTTTTGCCTTTGGTAAGCTTTGAAATTTCAAAATTACTTTTTTTCTTACAAGAAAATTATTCTATTTTATTTTAAACATGAGAAACACTTAAAATTAATTTTTTAATATATGTTTGATTTCATTTTGACAAGAACAATTTATTATTATAGGTATCGGTCAAGTTCGAACCTCAGACATTTTATTTATTTGCTTTAAAAAATAAAATATGATAATTGGAGTACTTAACTCAAAAAGAAAATGATGATTTTAAAATGTTGAATTGATTTCAAAATATTTGATTTACCTAGAGTAGTTTGTCTTTGGAATTAATTTTATTTGAAGGTAGAAATCATAATTTTTGATTTTAGAGTTAATTTTACGGTCAAATTTATTTTTCAATCACTTTTACAATGTATTTATTTGAATATATCATATTACCTTCAACTTAACTTTAAATACATAATCAATTCTTATAAAATCAATTTTCTCACCGCTGAACCAGACATTATAATAGTAAACGCTTATTATATAAATATTTATGCATAAGTATTTCTGTAATGAAATATAAAATAAATTTAAATTGCATTCATATTAGTATATATTAGGTTTGATTTTTGGAAGTGTCAAAATTAATTGTAGATATGTAATTTATTTTGACCTTTTCTATGTTTTTCATAAAATTGTTCTTTTTTTTTGAACAAACATAAAATTGTTCTTGTCACATTTATAAAATTAATTAATAATAATCCACACGATTAGCTAGAAATGTTGATACGGGAATAAAGGTTAACACGTCCAATATACGTGGAGCTGACGTTGTGGATACATATGACGTTGACCTCAAAGATAATGATGTGGCACTTAACATGTCAAGAATAGAACAGTTCATATAGTCATGTTCAAGAATGAAGAAACTCAAATGTGTATCCTACTTCTTCCAAATGCAAAAAGAAATCGTTCCATGGCAGTCATCTTGATACACAAAAAAAAAAATGTCATTGGTGTGATAATGAATCATTCTACAAAGTTGCATAATAATTACAATTAAGTAAAACTGCAATATGCTTTCATTATATATTTTTCTGTTGTAAACTGATACGCTTTCATGAATATATATGATCAAACGAAATATTGTAAATATATTGGTGACACCTAAAATAAAAGACTGAATTTTTCATCATGTACTGTGCAGTTTAGTCACGTCCCAGGCATAGTGAAAGTATATACACTAGTTACAAGCTAGCAACCAATATTGACGATGTTTCTTGTTGCCTTAAGCTGTCAGCCACATGAGCAATTACTCCTACACCAGCATTGTGAAACCATTCATTTTTCACCTGAAATTGAGAAGATCGTGTTAAAATCTCATCAATGATACTGTCATCATCTGAGAGATCAAGAAGGAGGATACTGACATGAATGTTGTTATGAGCAAAGAAAGGCCAAAATGATGAGTGAAAGCTGACATCAACTTTTCTCCATCCCAACTGTTGTAATCCCTGAATCATCTCCTCTGTTAAGGAGATACATAGTGGTTTTAGTGGAACAACAGTACAGATAAATCGTAATTGTTGAGCTACTCTAAGCAAAAATGTCACCTTCGACGATTTCATGATATTCCACAGTTTTCTGGGTATCAGGGGCATTTTGAGCTGCTTCCTTTGCTTTCATTGCTTCTGGAGGAAACTGAGGGCCATCAGAAGGGACTGCAGGGCAATATTCAACATCAACCACGTGCTGGTATCCATCTAAAGATTGGCGAGGAGGCTGCTAATACAATAAAAAATGTTAATACCCTAGTAACATATAAGCATTCTCACATTTCCATTTCAAACATTTTCCATTTTTGTATTGATAGTTTCGCCACCAAATTTTCATATGGAATCTTCCCTGAACACGGATGCCATCATTATCTCTTTCCCAACATTTAACAAATCTTCATTCAACAACACATAACCCGACACTGACCAACAGGATGCCATAAATAGCACCACTGACAATATTTTTATTCCAGTATTAATTTATTTGATCCACCATTTGTTTATTTAACTAATTTTAAAGGATTTCTGTTGACATCTGAGAACACTAGTAATGCAATTATGCAAGTATCAACTATCAACCAATACCGATACAACTTATAAACGCTATCACGTGCATTCTTGGGCACGTGCTTTCATTTTATGCCAACAGGCAGTGACTCTGCAGTGATAGGACTTTTCGCTTTGAATTTCAATATGTAATTACGGAGGGACACTGGAGATTAGGCGACCAATGAACTGGGTTAACATAGTGCCGACTACCTACCTCGGGTACACAGATGATTGTTATTCAAAAGAGAATGAAAGTTATCCAGGGAGGTGTACGCTAATGCGGTTTGTGCAGGGTGGATTGTTGACAGAGGGTCTACCTCAGGGTACTAAATGTTTTTGGGAGGAAATATGGTGGAGTAAAAGCAAAATGTAGTTGCAAGGTCGAGTGCAAAGGCATAATTTTGAGCTATGGTTCACAGTGTCTATGAGGTGTTATGGATGAAGAGTTGAAAATCAAACTTGATGACCTGATTATAAATTACGAGGATCAGATGACGCTATTCTGTGATAATAATTTTGTTAGTAGAATTGCACACAACCCAGTACAACATTATAGAACCAAGCACATAGAGATAGACCAGCACTTCATCATAGAGAAATTATATAGTGGTCTTATACCATAACCTACATCCCTTGTGGACTTCAATTGACAGACACCAGTGAACTTACCACCACAAAGCAGATCCAAGATCTTATGTGCAAAGCTGAGAATGATTGGCATCTATTCAATGGTTTGAGGAGTGTTGTAAATATGTAACTAGCACTAGTTTAGGATAGAATATTTATGTACATGTTTTTCTGCTTTTCATTTCACTTGTTAACAACTTAGAATGTTAATGATAAATTTAAGACAAGTAATTAGATTACAAGTGCAAGACACTAACAGTATCATTTTTTTATGAACATAACTTTAATAATGTCATGAAGTCAAGCATATAACTCTAAGCATCTTACGTATGTTAAAAACTGGAGATCAATAAACAAGTGACAAGATAGCCCAAAGGGAGAAATCATCATATTCACCTTACTGAGCTCCATTTCCCTCCTTATCGAGGATGTGCGCCACCCAACCATATCTATATTAAGTTAAAGAAATTACCAAAATTGAGGAAGAAAGTGCCAAAAGCTATCATTGATATACCTAGCAGGTTGTAGAACAAAAAAACATACGGAGAGGATACGATCGTACGAAACATTAGCATAAACAATGCGGCATTTAAATGCTCCAAGTGCAGATCTACAGTACCATTAGATCTTGTAAGTAAAGGATTACTTAATTGAAAAACAGGAATACAAAGTACGCACAAATAGATTCCTTTGCTTACAGAAACTTTCCATCTTCACAATCAGAAGCCATTCTCAACAGAAGAGGCGGTCTGTTGGGTTTACCATCGGTAAGGAACAACTGACTACCAGTCCGACCAACAAATAAAGGAGCCATAGGTGCAGCAAGCTTTTCTAGTATTGGGACGCCCAACAGAAATGGAAGCTGGAAAATATGCACATTAAACAGTCAAAACTCTTATTTCCAGTAAATTTTTGGTATAAATTGAGAAATATGAAGAGTTTCAACAAAGGTTTGACTCAGGGTCATCAACATCATTTTCAAGACTGTGGCATCAGACTTATCCAGTATAATTTAAATTTTGTTAGGGTCTGTTTGTGGATAATGTACATCCTGATTGAAATTTCTCTAATTATTGGAGCTGCTAGCGAAGGGAAGCCTAAGCACAATGGTTGAAGTTGCTTCCATGTGACAAGAAGTTCATTAGATCAGTCTCCAGCATATGCTTTGCAAATGCAAGGTAATGCAGCCTATAATAGATCCACAATTGGTCCATATTGGCAGTATTATGTAAGCTCCAAACCGTGAATCATCAACACAGAGAACCAAGACAGTTTGAATATCACCAAATGTAAGACGCATAGCCAACACAAACAACACTCATTTACAACTAAAATTTATATATGGCAAAAAATCCATAGGCACATATTTATATGGTCCAGAACAGACCTGCCTTTTTCCCCTTACACCAAGATGTGGAGATGCTAAAGTAATAAAATTGATTGGCTCCAACCCAGCAATCATCCCTCCTTTCGAAAAGCTTGTACTTTGGGAATTGCCTGCCGTGCTGTGTGCAAGATCACCAGGTTGGTTCTTATTATAGGCATCATGTGAATAAAGGACAGCAATTGCATATCTAGCAAACAAGCCTCCTAAAGAGTGGGCCAGAAAGGAGATTCTTTTCAGACTCTCTGTCTTTTTGACAACTTGCAATACCTGTTTCGATAAAAGGACAAAAAAAAAAAACAATTCAGAAGAAACTCAAAAGAATCAGAACTGAAATTGGGTGTCCAAACATTGAACACACAAATCTGCATATTTCATGACTTTACTTCATCGGCTAATCGCTTTCCTGCTCCATCAATCCCAGTAAATGTCTTAGTATAAGCATTTGATGAACTCACTGCAGAGATCAAAGTTTCAGCCAGACAATTAATTTTACGTTCATTGAAGAGGCACTCAAGTAATTCCAAAGAAAAATTCCACAACATTAAGACAACTATTGTTATTTTAAACAGCTTAGGATCTCTACTTTCCAAACAACACAAATAGACTCTCTAATGCATTAACTCAGGAAAAAGAAGTTAAAGACAAAGGAAGAAGATTCAGCACAAGAGCAAGAGTTTGATTTTGCAGGCCAAATCATAACTACCAGAAAAAGTTGAATTACTGACTGAAATTAAAGACAAAAAAATGGAATTCATGTCTAACTCCTCCATTAAATGTTACAGATGTACAAATTTGTTATGTCTCAAATTTCCGTGTTACCTTATATCCATGCTTTACAAAAAAACAAAAAAAAATCACTGTATAGTAGTCTTATCCAACATAACTTAGAGAACCACAAGTGAGAAATGTACTAACCATAAATTAGAAAGTTCTTTCCAAGGCGCTTTTTCAACTCTGCTTCTGCATAAGTCCAGTCCGCTGTGCTGTATCAGTAAAAACATCAGTACAGCTTTGAACAAAACTAAGTGAAAGAGCAAAAGTAACAATAAAAAATACAGTAACAAACAGAAAAGAAATAGGTGAATGAATATTATTGAATTATGAGATAGTGGTGAACAATCTGCAACTGCAGCCCAGATAAGCTCCTCGGTAAGAAGAAAAGGTTTCTCTCACTGCCTAACCGTAAAGGTTCTAACGAACTCATTCATGATCCTTCTACACCCCTCACACACTCTCTCTTATTGAGGGATATTCTAACTAACTGCCAGCTCACTAGTCACTACCCTCCCTTTGCCCCCCACTTACTTACTTCTCTTTCCTTCTATCAACCCTCCAAACTTTGGGCTTCTCCTTATTGCCCACCAACACATCACCTTCTACTGGGTCAGGCCCATACAGACTCCTATCACTAAACTACAGAACAACGACCAAATGACCAACAGAAATAAATGGATGTACGTATGGCACATATCCATTACCCCAAAGTTTGAATTTTCGTGCTTTCATCTGCTAAATTGCGAGCCTATATTACTTTTATAAAATGAATCAGATTTATGATTGACAAATAAACTGGAAAGGGTACCAACTATTCATAAACAGTATCGCAACCATTACTCTTTTCGGTTGAACTTTAATATAATGAAGACAGTAACTACCGGTAAAAGTTTTTATGCATGCTAATCTCATCTTTCAGTTTTCACCCACAATTCAGCACAACAATTTGAGCAACTTATTATTTTCTTAATATAACTATAAAAATACCTAGCCAAGATGCCATGAACAAGAACAAGGAGATGGTCTGGGTCATTCCTAGAATTTCCCATGCTAGAAATAGAGTTTCCATTAGTGGTAGAACTCATAGCTTGAGCTCTAAGGCCCTGGTGTCTCTGTCCACTGTTTGTACCTGCCAAAGTTCAACTGCCAGCCTTAATGAAAGCCAAATGTTATTCATACTTGGATTATTAAGTCAGTATGGTCGTTAATTCGCTATCATATTTGGACTATTAAACTAGTTGTTACTAGGCTTGCGCTAGTACTAGTACTAGTACAGAAAAATGATCGTCAAAGAAAGAGGATGGAGGAAGCAAGCCAGGGAGGCCATAACTGTAAACAAGTGTTTCCCAATGCACAATGTTGCCACTACTCTAGGATCAGTGGAGCACTGTATGCACACCACTACTCTAGGGTCAGTGGAGTACTATATGCACAAAATCCTACACTTCTGATTGGATAGGCTATTCCCAAGACTAGAACCTGTAGCGACTCGTGACTCCAATCCTACTATAGCCCCAACGACTATGGATCACCACCAAGGCATATATCTACTAATAGATAGATTTTACACTGGCGTAATAGTTTCCGTGCGATTGGGATCACAGGTATGAGTTGTCGAATCAAACTCCTGCAAATGCAAAGTAAGACTGAACCTACAGTAGATTTTGTCTTTTCTTTATAGATATGCAAAGGGTTTCACCATTTCTTGGACCCCACTATGATGGGAGCTCTACAGCACTGGGTTGCCCTCCACATATGGCGCTTAACTTTACAATCATTTCTATGGGAAATGAGTGATTTCATATTGACTAATGCTTGACCACCAAAACATTATTTGTTTAAATTGAAGGCAGTGGGTTAGTGTATGTTAGGTTTACTGTTTCAAAACTGAAAAACATATATGTCTGCACTAAAAGTATCTATAGTTCTTTTTTGGGGCAAACATACATTTGTTTGTAGCGATATGTACGTTCCTAACAGAAATCCAATCATACCTAGAGATATGGGATTTCCAATTGCATGATAAAAATGACACATCAAGACCCAAAAATCAAGAGATATATCAACAAACTCTAAAAATCAGAGAGTTAGTATAAATGAGCTTTTAATCAACAAACTCTAAAACTCTATCGATATAAGCTTGTAAAAATAAGCTATAAGCTCATAAGAAAGTGACGGTTACCAAACATGTCTTTTTTAATTAAATGAGCTTATAAGCCATAAGTTATAAGCGATAAGCTCAAAAGTGACACTTGCCAAACAGACCTTAGTATAGTTTATCAAATTTTGTATTGATATGTGCATCCCTGATTACTTAAATTTCTGAATTTTTCAATTACTTATTTCAATCTGTAATTGAATAACAGTTAATTGCAGCAATGTTAATTACCTGGTACCAAAATACAAAAAAAATCAATAGGTATTGCATGATCAAAATCCCTATGAATTCATAGAATATTAGAATTTGCAAAATGGAAGCCGTTTGGATTCACATTGTTGTAACTCATACGAACAATAAAACAAATCATAGAATAATAAAATGAAAAAAGTAGGAAAAAAAATCACAATTGAAATATGAATTATCGGAAAATAAACCGCAACGAAATCCGTAAACAGAATAAAAATATAAAGGAAGAAAATACCAGAAGGAAAATTGAAAGCGGAATTGGAGGATGAAGAAGAAGAGGAAGAAGATGAGGGTAGAATTGGGGTTTGTTGAGAACCGATTTTGTTGTTGTTGATGAAATTGGAAATTGGAGATGAGTAAGAACAAGGCGCGTGAAAGAACGAAGACGTTGCCATGAAGTGTATGTATATATAAATATATAGCTATAGATAGATAGATAGATAGAGATAGATGCAAATCCTGAATTCTCTCTTTTCAAAGCAAAGGTGTCGCAGCAAAACGCCACAAATTAACTGTTGCTTGCTTGTGCTTATTGACCAAATCGAGATACAATCATGGAATGGAACTTTGCACTTTCATTTCAGAAATCCAAAGATGATAATAAAACAAAAATTATTTGTATTGTATTGTCTTGTCTTCCCATAAAGTTCATTCATTTGCGATATGATTCATGATTGGAAGTAGTATAGTATATACGACCATCAAAGACTGACGTAAGCACGCGCCAAACCACTAAATATTTTTTGTTATTGTATTACGATTTTGAGATCATCCAAAAACTTTTTTTATTTATTTATGATTAATGTGATTTTCTTTTTCTTTTTCTGATACGATTAATGTTATTTTAATGTTGAGAAAATGTTTTTTTTCTTATATATAAAAACGAACTTAATGAATTTCATTTAAAATGTTGGAATATTATAATTGATATAGAAATTAGATATAGATGGACCTAGCTAACTTAAAAGATTTGAGATTAAGAGTTGATGACAATTGTTCATGATACTCCAGAATCTGATATGTTGTTGCTCTTTTCATATATTTTGTCCACCATTGCTTTCAAGTCCACCTCTGTTCATATATCTCTCTTAATATAAGAAAATGCTAACATGTGAAAAACTCTTTAATGACATCTCCTCTTTGAATGACAAATCACTTTTTTAGGAGTAAATGTTGTCCTAATATTACTTTATGTGAGTAAATTACCATTGTTAACAAGTCTGAGGTCATCTAATGGAAGGTACACAGAAGTTTGGTTTCTTTGCACATGAAAAGGAGACAATCTTATCCAAACAAACTATACCAGACTAACTTGGTTTGGGAGGGAAAACTAAAGATGCACCTTTAAATCAAATTTCTATATGTCAGATACCTAATCAATCACATATTACACTCTTATCAACCAAACTACTGTATCAGTTGTATAATACATCTACAAGACTTTCATTACCTCATCTTCTTGCATACACTCATTCGCATCCTCTCTCTTATTTTGCCTGGTAAATTTTTCCCTTTTGCTTCAGTTTTCTTCCTGCTTTATATTTGCTTTGACAGTTATTGATAAATTCAAAGGTTGCAATTTTATTCATTTTTCCTATTATAATCTATCTGTTTTATACATTTTCTTCCAGATCTTTAGTTTTTTTTTGTGTTCCTAATACACTAATGTTCCGTAATTTCTGCAGAATTGAAGCCAAAATGGAAAGGCCTTTCGAAACCATTGCTGCTATCACAAACAAGAAGGATTTTTGGAAACTAGCTCTGAGGGTTAAAGACAAATGGACTGTTGTTAAGGATGGGAAGGAGCACTTGGAGATAATAATAGTTGATGCTAAGGTGATACATGTTATATTCACATAAGTTTTTCTTGCTTAAGCTTAAGACATGATGTCATATGCTGATTTCATATGTTCCTAGGGATATAATTTATAAGCTTTTTTCCTTTTTCGTACTTTGTTCTGTTCATACTTTGTTTTGATATGAACCTGAAATAGATCTTGATAATATATTTGTTTGAATAATTATTTTCTTCAATATCATGTTCAAGTTTGTAAAAAAAAATTATTGTATCAGTTAGTTAGTTGCTAAATGTTACAGAGCTCAAGTCAGTTTATCATTGTATCATGTATATCAATCTTAGTTTTTCTTTATTGATCTACATAAGTGTTTAGTGACATCAGTTTTTCTTCAAAAACTCTTGATCAATCTTAGTTTTTCTTCATTGATCTATATCCGTTTTTCTATATGCGACACAATACTTTGTTAATTTTGCTTTCATTTTTGTTAGGGTAATGACATACAAGTTCTGATTCCTACGACATATAAAGTTGTTTATATCAAAATCCTTATGGAAAACACTACATACACATTAAGCAACTTTCAGGTCCAAATGAATGATTTAGCCTTCAAAGTTTCTGATCACAAGTTCAAACTAAAGTGGACTGGTGGAACTACTGCTATTGATGTCAATCTACATGATATCCCTAATCCTAACACAAAGTTCAAGCCTTTAGCTGAGATTATTTCTGGAAAATGGCGTCCTGATCTTTTAATTCGTGAGTTTCTTCCTTCAGATAGATATTATTAGCAGCATTGTACCATTTTTGTATGGAACATTGAAAATAGGTTAGTTTGTATTTTCTTAACATGTTTCTATTTGTTTTTCAGATGTCATTGGATTTGTTCAGGATATGGGCTACTGTCAATTAAATGAAGGAACTGGGAAAAAGTTACAAGTTAACTTTACTTTGAAAGACTTGAGGTTATATATTGACACTTTCTGAAGTTTATATTTGCTACATATTAACCATAACGTATAAGTTGTATTAATCTTAATTTTAAATAACTCAAAGACTTTTCAATGACATATCTATCAATTGCACCCCATGGGAGGAGTATGCTGCGAATTTCATTCAGTTCAACGAGGACAGGAAAGATGATGGTCCAATAATTGTGATGCTTAACTATTGCAAGGTCAAAGAAGAAGATTGTTATTATGTTGGAGATGTTTTTATTACTTATGTGCTTATATTAAAAGTGTTTACTGTTATTAAGAATAAAAGTATTTGCCACGGTTACTCATCTTAATTTACGTGTAGGCCGGTTCCCACTCAGTGTTTCTAACACTTACTCATACACAAAAATATATCTAAATGACAACATCCCTGAGATCAATCTGTTTAGGGAAAGGTTTGTCTTTATCATGTTTCTGATTCGTTATGTTTTTTATTGCAAAGCTTCTAAAATAATAACTCCTTTTCACATTAATGTTACAACATTTCTAAAGATGATCAGCTGATGTCATCTAGCCAGATACTTGTACACAATCCTATTCAAGTTCACAAGTTGCTACTCAAGATGATCTTCTGTCAAAAAACACTATCCTCCCCCTGTCTCAGGTTATCCAACTTGATCAGGTATGTGTTAATATGAGTTTGTGATCTCACACTTCCTCTTTCTCTGTAGCAGATGTTATTAATTATACATACATCTATCATTGTTTTGCAGATGACTTATTGTGTCACGGTTGCAAAAGTTGAAAAGGTTAATTCCACAGGGAATGGGTGGTACTACTTTGCTTGCCATAAGTGCCCAAAAATTGCAAAAGGAGATAAAGCTCCTTACACATGTAATGATGGACATAACACTGAAACTGAGATAGTTAGGTATAACTATTATGTTACATATTAGTCTTGAGTTTAGGTTATCTATATTTATTACTAATTTTATGTGTTCATTATTGAAGGTACAAACTTGAGATGGATGTTTCATATGAGTTTGACAGTTGTAGATTTGCTGTTTGGGACCGTGAGGTCACACAAATGTTAGGGATATCTGTTGCTCAGCTACGATTATATTGAACATGATTCAGGTCTAAACTCAAGCATAAACATTATCTTTACATCTAAATGTGTCTTTGTTCTCCCTTAGACACACTTATTTATATACTATTTCTGTTCTTAATCCTAGGCTGGTATTACCAATCGTTTTGAGTATCCAATGTTGATGGATGCTCTGGCTGGAAAGACTTTTGTTTTCAAGGTGAAATGGCAACCAAGGTGGAAGTCATGTTATATGGTTTGTTATAAAGAAGGAACATAATTTGTTAACCAAGTTGTTGCCAGATTCCCCAATGTTGTGGTAATAAAACTTTTGTTTTTTATTGTGTTGTATATTATAATTTTATATCGTAGGAGATGTTGTCCACATAAGTATTAAGGTTTTCTACACAATCTTTCAGCTACCTGAACTAGATAATGATTTCCTCGCCCCAGCTCCTATGAATGAGGAGACACTTGATGTTAACAACACTGACTCACAGGATGTTACCATTTCACATATAAGCATTTTATTCCTATTGTAGTTTGGATAACAATGTTCTACATATTTCATTTCAACTTTATTATCTACATGTGTTTAAGTTCTGTGTATACAAATTAATTTCTACATCATTTTTTTATTTCAATATGATACCGATCATATAGTTTTGAACACAACTGAAATTAATTACTATTTATCCACAATCACATGAAATTATTAATATTATCAACTATTTATTCAGCTACACTCATTAGACTCTTTTTTTTTTTTGAAGGGCTACACTCATTAGACTCAATTTCTCATTAATATTAACCTTCACCCTATATCTTTTTGTCCAATCATTAACTACTTTACAATGACATCTTATTCATTATTTATTAAATACAAACTTATTTTCATGACTACTAAAACAAAAATCCATTTCTACATCTTTGTACATGCTATTAATGCATTATCATCTACATTTTTGATGGAATAATGTAAATATTAAACTCCGACAGAACCCGTGTGCTAGCACGGGTATATTACTAGTGTTATTAGTAAACCCATAGCTTTTGTATCAACTTCTTGTGAACTTTTACGTTATGGCTAACACAAACACTCTTTAATCATCTCGAATATAAATACCAATACTGACTTGGTTCAGAGCACTAGAAAACAACGCATTCACATTGCATTTATATCTTCTCGCATGTGGTTTCTGCCATCGAATATTCATTACTAGAAAATTTTCATTTTCGAATGGAAATTTAAGACATAATCAATTGTGTCTCAAATGTTCTTCAAATTAGGGACACAATTCAAACATATTTATTCTTTTAACAGATTTTATACCAAGTTTAACTGTAATTCGTCCAACTATGAGATTACGTTTAAAATATGTTTAAAAATTTGAGACAATATATTATGTTGTTTGTTTTTTTATTTAAATATTGAATTCGTCTGAAATCTGTGTGAAACTTTGAGATGGATTTGGGACAGATTATGTGCTATAATTTTTCTTTTTACCTTTTAGGAAATTCCGCGCGAAATAGTGATCCCATATAAATATAAAGAATACTATTAAGTAACCCTAACTCTCATTCTCGGTGTTGCTGGGCCTCCACCATTCTTTTTCTCTATATATTTCTAGTTCCTTCTCTGTAGCATATTCTCCAATGTAAGCCTTACATGAAAAAACAAATGCCAAATCTAGACTTCTCTCATCCTCATCATCCTTTCGACTTGATTTTGATTGAAAAAATGGTTAAAAAAACTTCTCTTAATTTCAGTGTTCCACCTCTCTGCATTTGGTAACATTAGATCTACGACTCTCATAGCTATTTTATTGTCGTGCTTTCAACCTCTTTTAAATATATTGTAAAAAACTTCTTTTAAATATATTGTAAAAGAAATATTTTAATAATTAATGTACACCAAAAAAGGGGCTTCATCGTCTAATGTTATTGGCGGTGAGTTGTTTCATTATAAATTGTGTATCTTCTTCTCACAACTTTCAAAATTAATCATCCAGCTCTGAGAGAGTTAAATTAGCAGGAAATTCTTTTTAAAAGTTTTAATATTGACGAATGCTAAAACTCGAGTTTAAACTTGGAACTTAGGTTAAGTTAGAAGAGACTCAAATAATTGATTTACATTTTTCTCCAGCAATACACATTGGAGTTTTTTTTCTTCTGTTATATTATACATCGAAGTATTACTCGAGCATTTGGGTGAGATAATAAGTATTCTCTTCTAACTTAATTAGAGGTTCTAAGTTCAAATTCAACAATGAGAATACATCAGTATAAAATCTTTTAATGAAGTGTTTTGCCACTCATTGTCGTCTTATCCGGTTCGAGTTAGACCTTACAGATATTCGGATTGCTAGTTGAGCTAGACTTTACGGATAATTAGCCACTATTTTAAACACATAACAAAAGAATTAAGTCTAATATCATCCCATGGTATGATTTGAGGAGTGTGAGGCATATACATTGCCTTAATCCCATTCAAAGAATCTGTTTCAGTTTCAATATTTAGGAACAAGATCTAACTATCAAAGATCAGCCCAAAGCCTCAGTCGTGTCCACATCTGGGATGCTAGAGATATTCCATTTTGCTGCTGCCATAACATATACACCATCATATCTAATGTGTTGGGCTCGACGAGCTTAATGCAAGTGTAAATTAAAATTCCAAAATCCAAAAAAGAGTTTGGATCTTGCAGCGCAGTGGTAGCGATAAAAAATGAACACCAATATTTAACGTGGAAAACCCTCTAATACCGAGGAAAAAACCACGGGACAAACTCTGAAAAATATTCCACTATATTTAAGAATATTACAATATCCACAGGACAAACTCCCGATTCTTTAAATTCACCAACTTTCTAATAGCGAAAGTTTTGTTTTGTGCGGTCTTTCTTTGATACATCTTTTCGATGTTCTTCCACAGAGTCTAGGCATTTGTCTCTGTGGCCACATGGTGGAATACACTAAGATCCACTCACTGCCTAATCAGACTGACAACCTTCCGATGAGACTTTTTCCAGTCTTCATCCGTCACCTTATCTGGCTTCGTGTCTCCCTTTTCTACAGGATCATACATATCCTTGTAGTAAAGTATATCCTCCATTTTTGGCTTCCAAATGGAGTAGTTTGTAGAAGTGAGTTTAATCATCGTACCAGTGTTCTCCTCCATTTAATTTACACTATAATCTCGAGCTCCAACCGGAGCTCTGAT
>Ga0315914_1002620_pt1 | contig 27536 bp, 14 predicted proteins | sample MpolenodulesMG_FD_203920 | JGI IMG/M metagenome (GOLD analysis project Ga0315914, IMG submission 203920) | Medicago polymorpha root nodule microbial communities from Los Angeles, California, United States - elongated nodules | ecosystem: Host-associated > Plants > Roots > Nodule | place: USA...
TTTTAAAAAAAAGTATTTATCTTTTACAACTCTCCTCTGAGTATAATTTTTCTAATATCTATGTTATTTTTTTCATTTCATTATTTTTTATTTTTTGTTTGAGTATTTCTCTTTTCTACCGAGAATAAAGAGTGAAAGATACTCATTTATTTTTAAGTATATTTTGATTTTATTTTATTATGCTTTGTGGCATATAAGAAAAAAATAATGTTGAACATTTCCATTTGTCGAGCAACAATAGAAAAGGTTAAATTTATCAATATTTCTTTCATTTGTTCTTCTTGCATGTTTATTTTCTTATATATTAAGAAAAAATTGTTGCAACTATTTTGAATGTCAAATTAACATTTACCAATATTGAATCAATTATAAATTGTAAGGATTGTATTATTCTTTGAACTTTGTCGATACCTTTTTTCTCTCTTTATACTTTGAGATTATTTCTTTTTAATGAAGTGTAACTTTACTATGATCAGTGATGATAATGGATGTCCTCAGGTATACATAGTAGTTAACTCTCTCTAATTGATAAAAATGATATGTATGTCATTCTTACATTCGTATAAATATCCGCTAGACGAGTATTAATGGATATTAATGTATTTACAAAATTTGCAAATATCAACGTGTAAACTTATTTTTTATACAAAAAAAGTGCATTATATTAAAATAATTGAAATTATGTAGAATTTATTTCTTAAATTTTATTAATAACAATTGCGGCACTAATGATCATTTTACAATTGTTTCATATGAGATTTGGACAATGTCTCTTGAAGTTATAAAGTAAGTTTTTACCACGGAGCAGACACATTTTAGACTTATTCATTCTATTTTGATAAGACAAAAATATTATACCACACGTTTTTACTTCGACAACAAATTACTAATCAAACAAAAATCATTAATTAAGAAATTCATTGCATTTAATTTCATGACGAGAAGATTTTTACTTAAGTAATACGGAAATTGTATAATTTTGCTAATTTAATAACGGGTACAGATTCCTACGTGTTTGAGTACTTAAAAAAAATATTTATTTTAATTTATATGTGTCAGTTAATTTCATATTCCTATGCATCTATTGATTCATTTACTTAAAATATGTTTTTTATTCTGTTTGTGTGTGTGCCTATACTGGTTCGTGGTCAATTTTATTTGTGAATACCATACATACCAAATTTTATTCATCCTTAATTATATGTTTAACCCAAACAACGCCGGGTAAATACACTGGTCTTCCACTATAATAATGACAGGAATGTAAATCTTCATCCTTAAGGAGACCTTAGAGTATATTTCAATTTGTAATAAATGCTTTTTGCTACTTTTTTCCGTTTCTATCCAAAAGAGTGAAATTAATTGTTTGTGGGTCCATTATTATTTTTTAGTTGAAATTTGAATTTGAAGAATTAAGGTGATGATGTGAAAGGTTTAGAAGATGGCACATTGAAATAAATAATTGTTCCATATAATGAGGTCTATGTGTGTAGTATCGCATATTTATGTGCATGTGCGTGTGAGGATGTGATTATAATAATTTTGGAAATAAATGGAAAATAAACAAATTGTTTTAACGTTTTTTGTTTGTGTGACCTAAGCAGGGGCACTGAGCTGAAGAAAGAGGAAGCAGATGACTAAAACGTATATTTGTTGCAAGTTCAGACGAAAAATGTCTTATGTGATTTGTCTTTCCCTTTTCCTCTTTTAATTTAACGTGCTTTCTGGCTTATATTGGTTATTTGCAAATGATATTTTCTTATACTATATCTGTTAAACATTTGTTTTTTAATTATTTCTCGTACACATGTATGACTCAAGATAGGCCCAAAAACGAATAGAATATGCTTGAATGATTTAAGGATTCTGAGCTCTATTGATGAATGAGTCACATCATTTTTAGAACGATTTCGATAGATCCTTAAAATGAGTTGTTATTATTATTGTTATAATATGTCAATTTATGTTAGAGATGTTCACGGATCGAGTTGGGTTGGTTTTGGACATGTCCACTGTCCGATCCAATGAAATTTCATTTGTTTGAGTTGGGTTAAGATTCGTACATTTTAGGTGAAATCTGAATGAAACCGACCAAACTATGAGCTGGTTTGGGTTGGTTCATTGGTATGTGAGATTTTATTTTATTTTATTTCAAAAATTAATGTGATTAAATAACATTAGTTTCCATGTTTTGTAAAAAAAAAAACATTATTTTTCATAAAAATTCTCATACTTAGACTAAATTCTACGATTTAAAATTTAGAGCTTCAATTAATTAAAATATTTTTACTTTGACATATAAAAATAACATTACTTTGACATATTTTTACTTTAACATATCATCAATGTCTATTATGTAATAGACATTGATGATAAAGGTCGCTTACGAAATGTTTTTTGGACAAATGCAAGATGTAGGGCTGCATATGAATATTTTGGTGAAGTCGTAACATTTGACACTACTTACTTAACAAATAAATATGACATGCCTTTTGCCCCATTTATTGGAGTAAACTAGAGCTGTCAAAATGGGCCGGGCCGTACGGGCCGGCCCGAAAGCCCGAATAAAATGCAGGGCCTGGGTCGAAAAATTGCAGCCCATATTTTTCAGGCCTTTTTAGCCTGGCCCAAAAAAGCCCGTGGCCCGTTAGGGCGACGGGCAGCCCACCAAAAAATATAAGTTTTTTTTGTGTGTTACTTAATGCTGGACAGCCCAATCTCAAATTCCATTTTATGAACTGCATGTTTCTACAATCTCTCATACTTTTGCTTGCCATCTAAGAGGGGAGATTTTCTCAATGTTTCTAAGTTTATGATAACATATAGTATAGAACAGTGACAATTTTATCAATTCTAACAAGCAGTAATAATAACTATGTAATAAGATCTCTCAAAAAAAAAAAACTATGTACTAAGATTGAAAAAATTCCGTATAAATATAACCATGAAATATATGGTATTTGATTATTAGATGGATTAAAATGGTATACCTCTAAGAAGATAATATATTCATCAATATAAAATATATTTCGTATAATTACAGTTGAAGGGTGTTGGTTGTTTTCTCCGTTCAAATATTCAAAATTTGTGTAAATAAACAGAGATCAAGATTTATTAAGTAAACTAAGGTATTATAAACACATCTTGAATTATGTATTGATTTGCCATTGCAGTAGTTTGTTTGTATGTCTAATACCAGAGTAGCTACTAAGTGGCAGGTTGTGTAACAAGAAAAGAAAGCTTGCTTAATTCTATCTTTAGAAATCACATTGGAGCGATCTAGCATCTCAAGCATCTCAATTCGGCCTGATGGCAAAATTCGGCCTAATGTCCTTAAAGAATGAAAAAAATAAAAATAAAAACTAGATACATGTGGGCCGGGTTGGCCCATTAGCCCAGGAGCCCGTATAGGGCCGGGCTCGGGCACAATTATTCTAGCCCATATTTAAACCGGGCTTTTTAGCCCGGCCCTAAAAAGCCCGTTGCCCGATCGGGCCGGGCCTAAACGGGTCGGGCCGCCTGTTTTGACAGCTCTAGAGTAAACCATCACGGTCAATCTGTGTTGTTGGGCTGTGCTTTATTGTCGAACGAGGATACTAAGACCTTTACTTGGCTGTTTCAAACTTGGTTAGAATGCATGCATGGACGTGCTCCAAATGCCATAATTACTGATCAAGCCAGAGCCATGAAAAATGCAATTGAGGTTGTTTTCCCAAAAGCTCGTCATCAATGGTGTTTGTGGCATATAATGAAAAAGGTTCCAGAAAAGCTAAGTAGATACTCCGATTACGAGTCTATGAAAACACTTTTGCATGATGTTGTATATGATTCTTTGAGTAAGAGTGATTTCATGGAAAAGTGGGAAAGAATGATTGAAGATTTTGAACTTCATGATAATGAATGTTGAAGGGGATATTTGATGAAAGAAATCATTGGGTTCCTGCATACGTGAGAGACACATTTTGGGCGGGAATGTCAACGACTCAAAGAAGTGAAAGTATGAACTCATATTTTGATGGCTATGTAAATTCAAAGACATCATTGAAGCAATTTGTTGAATTATATGGCAATGCTTTGAGAGATAAAGTTGAAAAGGAAAACAAGGCTGATTTTGGTTAATTTAATACAGTGATAGCTTGTTTAAGTCATTTTGGCTTTGAGTTCCAATTCCAGAAAGCATTCACCAATGCGAAATTCAAAGATTTTCAAGTGGAGGTTGCTTCTATGATTTACTGTCATACTTGCTTTGAGAGACTAGAAGGATCAAATTCTATATATTCTGTTGTAGAAAGCAAGAAAAAATTTGACACAATTAAAGACATAGTGTTTGAGGTATCCTTCAATGAGAAAGACTTTGAGTTACAATGTATGTGTTGTTTGTTTCAATTCAAAGGTATTTTATGCAAAAATATCCTTTGTGTGCTTAAGCTAACAGGCAAAACAGAGTCATTGTCGTCCTCTTATATTTTTCCACAGTGGAGGAAGGATATAAGGTGAAGACATACCCTTATTAAATGTGGTTTTGATCATTTAGCGGGAAATGCTGAATTGCAAAAAGTTGATAAAGCTTGTGCTGCCTTTTAGGAAGTTGCTTCTGCGGTGTTAAATACCAATAATGATTTGTCAAAAATGATGAATCTGATCAAGGAAATAAAAAATGAGTTTACCTCGAAAGAAACACCCCCTCTAACATTTTTGAAGATGGTTCTGTTCAAAATCAAGTGATTAAAATTCTGGACCCTATACCGTCTCGAAGTAAAGGGCGTCCTCCTTCAAAAAGGAAGGTTTCTAAAGTTGATCATATTGTGAAGAAACTTTCAAAAAAGAAGACCCAAAAAAGAAGGCAAAAAAGTGGAAATATACAAGAGGTAATTTTAGGATTTGTGTACATCTAAAGTAATAATTTTGTACATCTAAAGTAATAATTTTGAATATGTTTAATTTTAAATATTTGATGGCAGGACTTGTGTGCATCTACAATTCAAGAGTGTTCAAGTAGTTGATGGAGTTGGCACACAAGAGAGCATTCAAGTAAGTGAAATTAATTTCTTTTTAATTTAGTTTTAGATGATTAGTGAGACACTACATACTAATTGTCTGTTTAATACATGCATCAAATCCTACATTGACTCAACATATAAAAAAAAAAGTCACCACTCTAGTGCCAAGTTACTACTGTACAGGTCCGCAAACCCCATGAGCAAAACCGCCTTAATTGAGTGAGCTGAACGAAGAAATACAATTGAACGCGCTCCAATCAATAAATAGTTTCGTCTTCATTTTGTTGTCGTCTTTCAATTCACTTGTACCTTATTTCATTCTTGAAAAAATAAGGTAACCAGACACTTTGGCTGGCACTGCCTTGTGCAAGAATCAGAGGATAAAACATGCCTTCAATCTTACATGTGGCAAATGTCAGAACATGATGCCAGCACCAATTGAACTGTGTGAGTCATATTCTTGTCCCAAACTGCCAACAGAAGATGTAACTGTTAAGCAATATAGTCAGAGGCAACAAAAAAAACCTTCATATAGTCACATATACTTATTTTTTACCCTACTGCAACAAGACTTCAAGAGTCATTTCTCTGAATAAGGCCACTCCTACACAGATTAAATGATGCCATTATATCTACCAAAACCAAGACTTGGGACTTAGGAGCAACCATTTAGATCCAAATCATTTTTAATAGTTTTGATGTTTTTCTTAATCATATTCAGCATCTGAAATTGCAAGCTACTTCGCATTTGATCAATTATTATTATTGTTCTTTTACTTGCCTGACCAAAGTACCAAACTATCTTATAGACGACATTCTACCAAGTACCACCTTTTGCTTAATATATGCCATTGTACTTCCTGTCTTTCACAAATGTAGTCAGTTCTGATCTTATATATTCATTTCTTTCCTACAAACAACTGTAAATCAGATCCTCAGAGAACACCCAGTGATAAACATTAAAATAATAATAATAATAAATAAATAAATTCAATCACATATTTTACAATGGCATTCCCAATTTAAAGTTAAAGCACCCAAAAGAAATCTCAAACAGATGATAATAGAACAATTCAAGCAAACATAACTTCAAGCCGTATCTAAAGATGAAATATGGCAATACAGATCAAAGAATTTGCAGTCCTAGTACATATGCTGAATTCCCGATACAGGAACTTTAAAACACAACTCACAAATTGAACAAAAAAATCAACAAAACACACCCAGAAACATGATGTAGCTTACGACCAACAAGATGAATATGATGTATATGATTTTTTTCTAACAAAATTAATTACACTTTTGATTGAGAAATGATATTTGTACAGCCACTTTATAACAACTTTTTGACAATTTTCTCTCTCATACTCACATTATATTCTTATTCTCTATCTTCTTTTATCTTGTTGGAACATTAGTGTGATGTTGGAAAATAAATTGGAAGATTAAACACCAAGTAATTATACTTTGATCTAATGTGTGAATTGAAAAAATAGAGTGCGAGAATCCCACATAAAATAGAATTCACACATTAGTAGTGTTTAAACTGCGGTATTTAATTTTAAATACTTGATAATGATAAAAAATAATAGTAATTATTATTTTTATTCGAGAATATCACTTCCCATAAATTTAGTTTATGGTGGTTACGATAAGAATAAGAATTTAATTGAATTTCTTATATTTCCTTCATTCAAATCCAATAGTTTGTTTCCTCCACTTTTGTGGATTTGTTTCTTTTGATCCTATCCATAAGTGTTGTTGAACTGATTAATGTATAAACTCCATTTTAATCTTATCCATTAGAGTAACTGTTGTCGCAATTTTTGCTAAAACAGTTATAAAATCTCCATATAAATAGAGGACTCCACTCAGTTCAAAAAACACATCAAAGAGTTGTCGGGAACTCTTTCTCTCTTCTCCCTTTCTTGACTTGTGTTGACGAGTCTTTCTTCTCTTCATCTCATTTTCTTCTCTTCATCAGTAATTTTGTAAAAAAACTAATAATATTTTTTCTAACAAAATTAATTACATTTTTTATTAGATGTGAAATGACCATAAACTAATTGTAATTCAAGATGCATGATATGAACTAGAGTCACATAATTCGCTAGGTTGAGTGGCGAACCGCAAATTGGTTCGCGCGAACTGATTCACAGTTCTTCCGCGTACTGGTTCACTCAGATTCGTGAAGAAATTCGTCAAAACTCGCGAACCAAGAGTACCCGTAGAAACCAGCGTCATGAGAGTAAGGGGGATAGTTGTGAGTTGAAGAACGATGTTGTAGCCTGAAAGTGAGAAGAACTCGAGCAAGAGTAAAGAAAGTCAGTTGAAGAAACCGGGACTGGTAGCGGCTGCTGCTGTTGGAGGAACGAGGAAGAAGATAAAGAAATTAGGGTTAGTGTGTTGGCTGGGCTCTTGCCGGACTGGACATTTTTACATTGGACTTTTTTAAATTTCGTCCAATGAATTGAGAATTGCTACTCAGTAGTAAACAATATAATAAGTATGGCTTTGTGGAAAAAAAAATTAAACGTAAACTCAAATTTTTAAGTAAAATATTTTATATATTTTTTGTATAAAAATTCTAGTAAAAATAAATATTTTTCTTAAAAATTTATTGATGGCTTACTATATTTAATTAGGTAATATTAGTATTACGAACCGAAGCGTACCGAAGCTCTATACCCCTACACGTACCGAATTCTTCTAATGTCGTGTACCGCGAACCCGTACCCATATCGTGTACCGACGCGAATTGCGAATTATGTGACTATAATATAATATAAGGAAAATTCTATAACTCACGTAGTACATGAACAGTTGGTTATGTTCCGCTCATTAATGAAATTTAAATTTTGTTCCTCATTTCTCAACCACATATAATATGGGTCCATCCAGTAATGTTCTATACAGAAGAAGACGACGACTCTGTCTTTTACTAAAGTTGACTGACTTCATTATATAATCAACAAGTATGGATAGGAAGAAGGCACAGCCAAAACCACAACCACAAACTTAAAATACAACATCGTTTCATATCTCTTTTCTCGTTAGTTATTACCATGGCAGAATCATTTGCCTTTGATATTGCTAATTCTCTCCTTGGGAAGCTTGCTTCTTATGCTTATGAAGAAGCTTCTCGTGCCTATGGTGTGTATGAAGATCTTCAAGGGTTCAAAGACACTCTGTTAATAGTCAGAGGTATGTTGTTGGATGCTGAGTGCAACAAAGAACAAAAGCATAGGGTGCGTGAATGGCTGAAGCAGATTCAAAATATATGCTATGATGCTGAAGATGTATTGGACGGATTCGAGTTGCAAGACAAGCGAAAACAAGTTGTGGAAGCTTCTGGCAGCACTAGGATGAAGGTACGCCACTTGTTTTCTTCCTCTAACCCACTTGCTTTCCGTTTTAGAATGTCGCACCAAATCAAAGAGATTAGGGATAGATTGGATAAGGTGGCAGCTAATGGGGTCAGGTTTGGTCTTACGAATGTTGATCCTGGGCTCGTCGTGCAACAAAGAGAAATGACATATCCTGATATTGATGCTTCAAGTGTAATAGGAAGGCAAAACGAGCAAGATGAAATTATCAATCTTTTGATGCAGCCACATCCTCACGGAGATGGTGATGGTGATAAAAGTCTGTGTGTCATTCCAATAGTGGGAATTGGAGGTTTGGGAAAGACCACACTTGCCAAGTCGGTGTTCAATGATAAGAGGATGGATCAACTTTTCCAGTTGAAGATGTGGGTGTGTATCTCTAATGATTTCAACATCAGAAAGATAATCATTAATATCATCAACTCTGAAACCACTTCCACTTTTACTTCATCTTCCGCACCATCAAGCTGTCTTCCTCAATTAGAAAACATCAACAACTTAGATATTGTGCAGCTAGTAAGTCGTCTGAGACAAAAACTTTCTGGTCAAAAGTTTTTTGTCGTCTTAGATGACGTATGGAATGATGATCGTGCAAAGTGGCTCGAATTGAAAAATTTGATGAAAGTTGGCGCAGCAGGAAGCAAAATTATGGTGACAACACGTAGTAACTCAATTGCTTCGATGATGGGTAATGTTCCCTCCTATGTTTTGGGAGGGCTTTCTCCAAAGGATTGTATATCTCTGTTTGTGAAATGGGCATTCAAGGAAGACGAAGAAGAAAGATATCCAAATTTAGTGGAGATCGGAAAAGAAATTGTGAAAAAATGCCAAGGTGTTCCACTTGCCGTGAAAACATTAGGAAGTTCTCTCTTCTCAAACTCTGATATAAGTAAGTGGGAATTTGTTAGGGACTCTGAGATGTGGAATTTAGAACAAAAGACAGACGATATCTTACCTGCGCTAAAATTAAGTTATGATCAAATGCCATCTCATTTAAGACAATGTTTTGCATATTTTTCCCTTTATCCCAAACAACATTTCTTCGATAGTTATGTAATGTGTAGTCTTTGGGTAGCCCTTGGATTAGTTCAATCCATGAATGGAAGTGATAAGCTTGAGAGTATTGCAAGAAAATATATTGATGAGATGCATTCAAGATCATTTATTCAAGATATATTTGAATATGGCGCCTTTAGTTATTTCGAAGTACATGATTTGATACATGATCTTGCTTTGTATGTTTCAAAAGAGGACTTCATAGCGGTATACTCGCATACTCAGAATATACCTCAGCAAGTAAGGCATTTATCAGTTGTTGAAAAGGAGTCACTTAGCCATGATTTGTTCCCAAAGTCTAATAGTGTGAGAAGTGTGCTATTTCCCATCTTCGAATTGGGTCCTGAAAGTGAAATTGTTCTAGAGACATTGTTATCAAGATACAAATACTTGCGTTATTTAGATTTAAGTGATTCTTCATTTGAAACTATGCCAAATTCAATTGCAAAACTAGAGCACCTTCGATTTCTTGATCTTTCTCGTAATAAGAAAATCAGAACACTACCAAATTCCATTTGCAAACTCCTACAGTTACAAGTTTTGTTGCTCAGTTGCTGCACGGAACTTGAAAATTTGCCTAAAGGATTAGGGAAGTTAATCAGCCTTCGACGTCTAATTGTAACCACAAAACAATCTGTTTTACCTCATGATGAATTTGCAAGCTTGATCCATCTCCAAACTTTGAGTTTTCACTGTTGTGACAACATAAAGTTTTTGTTTAGAGATCAACTCCCTTCCATTGAAGAAATGTATTTTGAATCATGTGGTTCCCTAGAGTCCTTGCCTCTATATATTTTCCCTAAATTACAGACTTTGTACATTAGGAACTGTCAGAAGTTAAACCTGTTGTTGAACAACGAAAGTCCAATCCAAACATTGAGGATGAAACATTTGTATCTCGTGGGTTTTCCGACACTTATGACATTACCTGAATGGATTGTATGTGCCATGGAGACTTTAGAGACTTTGGTAATCAATCGTCTTCCTAATCTAAAGATGCTTCCAGTGTTTCTATCTACAATGACTCGTCTTAAGAGGCTTCAGATAACTAACTGTCCTCAACTTTTGAGTCTTCCAAGTGACATGCATCGCCTCACCGCCCTTGAAAGTTTGATTATATTTGATTGTCCTGAGTTGAGCAGAAAATGTTTTTCCCAATGTGAGTATTGGCCCATGAATGCTCACATTAAATCCATTTTCATTGAAGAACCAGAAGAAGAAGAGGCGTAATGAAGTCATCAATCTTGAAGGTAAACATATTACATTTTATTATCAAATAAGTGCTTTTATGAACTACTTATGTTATCTATCATAAGTGCAATTTAATCCTTTTAACTGTTTTTATTTAACAAATCAAATTCTTTTAACCGTTGAATATATATTTAGCTCTTTTTTCTTATGAACATATAAATGTTTACCTTTTTTATAAGTAGTTTGTTGATTAAGGGCCAGTTTGTTATAGTTTTTTTTTTTAAATAGTTTTTTTTGGGGAAAATAGTTTTTATCGAGTAACATCTTTTTGCTATAATTTTTTTAACAAAGAACTTTTTAAAGAAAGTCTGAAATGAAAAATTCGTTTGAATAACTTATCTTAAAATGTCATTTTAAATATTTTATTATTTTGTTATAATTTTTATGGATTATTTTTAAAATATGTCTTTTTGAAAAGAAAAAAAAAAGATTTTTGTTATGTAAAATCTCTAACAATAAATATTTAAGTTAGTGAATGTCGAAATCTCTTTTTAAATTTATAACTAATGAGTTTGAAATTTGTCAAAAAAAAAAAACAAATGAGTTCGAAATAACTTATATTATTTTTAAATAAATTTCCAAAAAATCATTTTTAAAAATGCAAAGGAAAATCCTTTTTTTAAATCTAAAATAAATGGGCCTAATACAACAGAAACCTTGCAAATTTGTTGGCTGTCTCTTTACCCCTTCTCTGTTTTTGCATTTCAAAATTAATTAATAGGTCACACCTCCTAAACTATTTTCAAGTTGAAAAATAAGGTATGGGCTGAAATTGGAAATTTATATATCATGTCATCATGAAGTTGTTATGATTGGACACTTGCAATACATGGTTTACTGAGCTCTACAAGGTTTCCTGGGTAGGATAGTTAGTTATAGATTTGTTTAATTTATTAGTTGTTGCTAGTAATGTTTGTTAGTTTAAAGCTTCATGTAACACTACACCTTCTTTTAACTGTAATTTTTGTCAATAGAATGAGATCACAAAATTCCAACAGTAACATTGTGTGAATTTTCAAAATGATGTTGTTTCATATATATAAATAAATAAATAAGTATATATTTAATATGAGTAAAAGATAACTTATTTTGAGGGTGTCATTTTCTTTGTTTACTATACATTGCAGATGATGAAACTGGAGGGGTAAAAGTGATATGCAGCTTCAAGGATCACAAGAGAGAGGAGAGCAGTTGTCGATGATGATGAAACAGGATGTGTACATTAGCATATTTGTTTTATGTAGCCAAATAACTGAAAATGATTATTCTCTGTCATCCTTTATTTTCAGTACTCTAAAACATCTTTAATTATGTGTACTTAGCATTTTGTATTTTATTGAATTTGAAGGTGATTTAATTAACCATGAATTATATTTCCTAATTGTGAATATCCTATCCTTAATTGTAAGTTGTGATTTAAGTAGCTAAACAAGTTGGGAGTTGGTAGAGGACAGCCTTTTCTGGTTGCAAGCTCTAACTGTCAAACCACAAAACAGGATGTTTGCTGACTACCTTTGTTAAATCATTGATTATTTGTTGTTGCATTTTATAGCATCGAAGATATAGTTATACTTTGAAAAAAATATCACATGAGTTTCATCCAATAAAAGAGTGAATATTAGAGAGTGTTCATAATATTTTTCTAAACAAAATGACCAAAATAAAAAACTAAACTATTCATACTGGATAAGTTTTTTTCCCTTGATGTTATGTTTTCTGAGGGAAAAGAGTCATTATAATCTAAAGTTTTACTGGAAATTAACTAAGGTCTAATCAAGAATTGTTCAAGTTAGGATTTGAAATCACGTTCTCTATAATGATTTGTCCTTAATTGAAATTCATTAAGCAGATGAGTTAAACTAATTAGTTTTTATTCTTCGGTTTTAAGCATATATTATATATGAATGTTTATATATAAAATGAATTAACTGGTTTATAAATATGAGCTAATCAAGCCCCGTAAATATCATAATTTCGGTTTTAGTCCGTACAAAAACAAATCACAATCTTCACTACCTCATAAGCGATGCGATAGCACACATTGTTATTATTATATATTGAGTGCAGGCTGGCTAAATTGTTCAAACTTGTTGAGTTGCTTAATGCTTATTTTAATTTACTTACGCAAGCTTGTTCCTTCTTTTCTTTTTAAAAAATATTATGATGTAAACCACTTGTTTGGTTCTTCTAATTAACAATAATAATGCAAACAAATAAAGTGGATTTTTAATACATTGGCTCCCCCATGAACAAAATAACTTGATAGATTGGCTATCTTTATAAGTTGACTTCAGTGTATACATATAAACATGTATGGAACCTAAGTGAAGGCTTCATTTACATTCCAACTTCATTCATGTTGACATGGCTGAATCATTTGTGTTTGATATTGCTGATTCACTGTTAGGAAAACTTGCTTCATATGCTTATGAACAAGCTTCTCAAACCTATGGTCTGTATAAATATCTACAAGGGTTCAAAGACACTTTGTCAATTGCCAGTGGTGTGTTGTTGGATGCTGAGGGCAAGAAAGACCAAAATCATGGGCTGCCTGAATGGCTGAGACAGATTCAAAAGATACGCTATGATGCTGAAGATGTATTGGAAGGATTTGAGTTGCAGGACAAGCGAAAGCAAGTTGTCAAGGCTTCCGGAAGCACCAGGATGAAGGTACACGGCTTCTTTTCTTCCTCTAATCCAATTGCTTTCCGTATTAAGATGGCGCATCAAATCAAAGATATTAGGGAAAGATTGGATAAGGTAGCAGCTGATGGGACCAAGTTTGGTCTTGTGAGTGTTGATCATGATCAAGGACTTGTTGTCCAAGGAAGAGAAATGACTTATCCTGATTTTGAAGTTTCAAATGTAATAGGAAGAGAGAGAGACAGAGAAGAAATTATGAAGCTTTTGATGCAACCACATCCTGAGGGTGATGGTGACGGTGATAAAAGTTTGTGTGTTATTCCAATTGTGGGAATTGGAGGATTAGGGAAAGCTACAATTGCAAAGTTGGTGTTCAATGATAAGAGGATGGATACACTTTTCCAATTGAAGATTTGGGTGTGTGTCTCCAACGACTTTGATATCAGGCAGATCATTATTAAAATCATTAACTCAGTTTCAGTTTCAACTTCAGCTTCCATGCTTGCTTCAGCTCCAACGGATACTTTCTCTTACAATGAAAACATCACAAACTTAAATATTGTGCAACTAGTAAGTCGTATGAGACAGAAACTTTCTGGACAAAAGTTTTTACTTGTGTTAGATGACATATGGAATGATGATCGCTCAAAGTGGCTTGAATTGAAAGATTTGATAAAAGTTGGCGCATGAGGAAGCAAAATTATCGTGACAACACGTAGTAACTCAATTGCTTCGATGATGGATAATGTTCTCTCCTATGTTTTGGAAGGTCTTTCTCTAAAGGATTGTTTATCTCTATTTGTCAAATGAGTGTCGCGTCATTTTTCGGAAATAAAGGCCATTTGATTACCTTTTGACTCACTAATTTTTTCACGACTAAACTTTTAATTAATTTTCAAAAGAATGGAAAAAAGTTCAAACACCATTTTAAAGATTGAGGGTTCAGGGGTTGGTTATATTTAGGGAAGGTGTTAGCACCCTAAATATCCATAGTATCCTATGGGAACCTCTTGATTTTATTTAATTAATTGTGCTATAACTTGCTTGCTTTTTAAAAATGGAATCAAAGTGATTTAAAATAAAGACCTAATTTATCTACATTTTTTATTGTTTGGAAGGACGAGTCATTTGCGTACATACCCGTGAGGGATCAAAACCTCGTAGTTCGGGGTAAAAATTTCGTTTGATTTGTTGTATGTTTTTTTATTAGTTTTTTGAAAAGGTTTTAAAAAGTCAAGCCGCAAGTGAGAATTGGTTTGTACTTTTTATATTAAAGAAAATGAGTCAACATATAGTTAAATGGATTGAAATTTGATTAAGAAAGAAATAAAAAAGAAATCACTTGATTTTGGATCAAGGTTTATTGTGAAAAAATATTGTTTGTGAGTTTCGTACTATTTGCATGTTTTTGTTGTTTTTTGAATAAGAATTAAACTAGGTAATTTGTGATGACGTTGGATCACCACAAAAACCTTTAACCTAAACTATTAAGCATAGAAAACACACACGCACGTACACATGCATGATTTACATTAAAGCCTAAATAAATATATGAACAAAATAATTTAATCCTAAGATATGCATGAGAGAGAATAATAAAAAAACAATTACAATGCTAAAAGATAAAAATGAAATGCATGCAAGACTTGAAGTAATAAAATAGGGTTCAATCACAAGGTGGGGGTGCAGCAGTATTCGGAGGTGGGGGTGGGTGCAGAATAATAAAAAAAATGGAATTGGGCCTAAAAGAGTTGCAAGGCGCTGGGCTTAAGGTTAAAAGCGGGTCGGGTTTGGACAAATGGATCGGGTCATGGGCTTGCTATATAAGAGCAGGTAGACCCTGTTTCTTCTCATTCTCTCTCTCTCTCTCTCTCTCTCTCTCTCTCTCTCTCTCTCTCTCTCTCTCTCTCTCTCTCTCTCTCTCTCTCTCTCTCTCTCTCTCTCTCTCTCTCTCTCTCTCTCTCTCTCTCTTTTCTCCTCATCTTCTCCGATTGGGAGGAGTGGTGGTCGGAAGTGGCCCGGTGCGGTGGCGGCGCTGCACCGGAGCTTAAAAAGCTCTGTTTTTTTGTTATTTTTTTGCTCTTTCGCTTCTACTCGCATTTTCTCTATTTGATTCTAAACCTAGAAATCACGAGAACAACAAACTCTAACCTAGATCTACAAAAAAAAAAAAAAGTTTTATACCTTTATTTTGGGTCTCGATCTGTTCTGAGGTTCAACTATGACTGAATTCGTCGATATTTGACGGCTGTTGTGCTATGTGACCTTGATTCTAACCGCCTGTGTGTATCTCGACCGTGTTATGCTCGCCGGATTCGGTTTGTTTGTGTCGTGACAGTCCTAGTGTCGCTGATTTGTGTTGTTGTATTGGGTTTTTGATATTGAGTGATGACTTTTTATTTGTATTACGATTTCTTTTTTTTTGCAGGTTTATGGTTGAAGGTTAATGATGTTGATTTGTGAATTGGTCATGAGTTTTGTATGGTTTTGGGTTCGTGAATTGTTCTTGGGCAGGTTGTTGTTGCGATGAATTTTTTCGGCCCCCCTTCATTGTGTAATTGCAGATTTATTTATAGTGAAGGTTTTGGTGATTGGGGTTTGTTAAAAGATGCACAAAAGTTGTGGATAACACTGCTTGAATTAGGGAGGAAGCAAACAAACACGTCTGACATGATACAGCTTGCATTTGGATTGGGGACTAATTTGGATATGGACAAACTTTGATGTGGACAAAAATAAAACTAAAAAAGAAGATAAATACTAAAACAAATAAAAAAAGAAGAAGATAAATACTAAAACAAATAAAAAAGGACAAGGTATTTTAATTTAGGGTTAATTAAATTTTTAGTCCTTATAAATATTCACAGTTTTGTTTTTAGTCCCTACAAAATAAAATCACACTTTTTAGTCCTTGTGACATTTTTCTTAAACATTTTAGGGACCAAAACTGTTGATGGAAATTTTTTACAGGGACTAAAAGTGCTGATGGAAATATTTATAGGGACTAAAAATGCTGATGGAAAATTTTATAGGGACTAAAAAGTGTGATTTTATTTTTTAGGGACTAAAAACAAAACTGTAAATATTTATAGGGACTAAAAACTTAATTAACCCTTTAATTTAAAAAGAAAATAAAAAATTTAATAAAAAAAATTAAAGTTAATTAAAACTTAAATAAAAGATGGAATTAAAATAATAAAAAAGATAAAGAGAGCAGAGGGCCCGACTTGGAATCAAAAATGAGGTATTTTAAAATACCTCTCTGCCGAAATTTTCGCCGAAACGTCAGAGATCGATCAAGGTCAGATGACGTGTGTCGGTGGTATCTTAGGTCAAAAAATGGGGTATGACAGATGCCCCTATTTAAGTTTCTTCATCCGAATATTTGAAGATGGAATCTTTGATTTGACGGGTCGAAGAGACTTAAATACAGAGTACACCATTTTTGACTTAAGATGTTATGAATGCTCGTGGTGTAATTATGAATGCAGGACGGCGAATATGATTTGACTGGGATGAGAAACAACAAAGGTATACCCAAAATTTTTGCAGAAAGGAACCCGACTCCGCTAGGGGATACTGTAGTTGCACTGGGAAGATGATTGTCCACTATCGTATTGGTTCATAACGATAGCTTAATGGAGACAAAACTTTTTAGTGACACCTCTCGACCAGACACACTGGGGATGACACTTGAGAGAATGACAGGTAAACACAAGATGTTCGTTGTTTAAGACTGACCACTTGAAACATGATAAAAGGTAAACTCGAGTTGTCCATTGTTTAGGACTGACCACTTGAAACATGAAAAAAAGGTAAACTTGAGTTGTCCATTGTTTAAGACTGACCGCTCGAAACATGATAAAAGATAAACTCAAGTTGTCCATTGTTTAGGACTGACCACTTGAAACAAGATAAAAGATAAACTCAAGTTGTCCATTGTTTAGGACTGACCACTTGAAACAAGGTAAAAGAAAAACTCAAGCTGTCCATTGTTTAGGACTGACCACTTGAAACAAGATAAAAGATAAATTCAAGCTGTCCATTGTTTAGGACTGGCGGCTTGACACAAGATTAAAAGGTAAACTCAAGCGGTCCCTTTTTTTAGGACTAGCGGCTTGAAACAATTTTAGGACTAAAACGAAAGGGTACGACTGAACAAGAACTTGGGTGACTGATGCAACCATGTATGAATTGATATTGTGTATATGTTGTGTATGCATTAATGTGTGAAAGTATTAATGTATGAATGTATAATTGTATGAATGTATGAATGAATGTGATTTGTACGACTGTATAAACTATAGATGACTGTACGACTGTATAATTGCATATGACAGGTGAACTCGATGAAATGAGACAAAACAGGTAAGTCGGGAGGCGGAGTGACATCGTAGTACAAACACTCGGCAAATTTTCTTGGAGATAATATTATTGTGAACAAATCGAGTCGCTGACGGGGTAAAACCCGGTACAAGGTAGCAACTGGTGTCTCTTGGGGATAAATCCCATTGTTGACCCAAAGTCTGGAAGAGGTTGCCATTTGTAGACCAGCACGGAGTATTCCTGCATTGGCGTGCCTCAACAGTCATGCTTTTTTGTTTACTTTCTTTGTTTTGAAAATCCCTAACTTTTGCCTGGATCACCCTTTCGGGTTTTCAATCCACCGGGAGTATATTCCTTTTTTATGCCCCTAATTTTTGCCTGGACCGCCCTTTCAGGTTTTCAATCCATCGGGACGCTCTCTATTGCCTAAGTCGTCTTTTCAGGTTTTCAACTTAGCGAGCTTTTTGATTTTTGATTGATTTTTTTTGTATTTCTGGATTATGACTGCATCTTGCTCAAAGCAGAGGTCCTCTAGATAATGCTTAGCCATGTTTCTCTTCCGGAATGTAACCGTTCTCGAGGCGGATGATGATGTACGCTTCAACTACTCATGAGTTCAAAGAAGGTGTGTTTGTTCTTCACACTTTTCAAAATATGTAAAAAGTTTTGTATTTTGAAAATTTTTGCTTCAAGGATTGCCATAAAAAATGGAAGAAATTTTATAAGTAGAATAAATGAGAGTTCCAAATAAATGGGCACAGGCTCAAATTTGATGAATTGGGTGGTAACCTGCCAATAGCGTGGCTCCATGGATCTTTGAATTTTTTTAGAAAATGGTAAGTATATGGGAAAGTTACATTGAACACAATAACCGCTATTCTCCCTAACAACTTTGAATTGCCCCTGTTCTGAGTCTTTGATCTGCATACGCTTCGAATCAGAGGTCTTCTGATAACTGGATGCCCCAAGTGGATGGTGTACAAATGATGCAGATTGCCTTTTGTTCTGATTCTTTGGTCTGCGGACGCTTCGAATCGAAGGTCTTCTGATAACTGGATGCCCCAAGTTGATTGTGTCTAACTGATGCAGTTACTTTGTCATGATCCTTAACTTTTGCATAGATCGCCCTTTTCGGGTTTCAACCTATCAGGATAATTACATTTTTTTTGTCTCTAATTTTTTCCTGGACCGCCCTTTCGGGTTTTCAGTCCACCGAGACGCTCATTTTTGCCTAAGCCGCTTTTTAAGATTTGCGACTTATCGAGCTTTTAATTTTTGACAGAGAATTTCTTGACTGCGCCGGCATTCGTAGGACGTGCGACTTTGTCACCATCCACAGTTGTAAGAGTCGTTGCACACGAGCCTTCATGGTTGGGCGTCCACTTGCCCTTGGAGTCTGGTTGGGAAGTTAGTGCCTTTTTGGGCACAAAGTTTCTTTCTTGAATTTTACGGGGACGAACCTTCTTGTTGGAAGTTTGTTTCAACTTCTTTTGATATAGTTGTACAAGGTCGTCCTGCATTTTAAGTTCAATCAAGCTTGGACTTTAGCAGAACTCTTGTTGACGGGACTTCAACCTCCATGAGAAGCACGACTTCCATGTTGTATATTGGGGAAGGAGGGGGGCTGCCCCTGTTGAAATGTGTACTGAAGCATGATACCGATGTAAGGTAAGGCTATCATCTCATGCCAGTCTTTGTAAGTGAATGCCATCTTCTGGACAATCTTCTTGATTTTTGTTTGTGGCTTCGACGGCTAAGATGCCCCAGTATGTGAGAGATCTTGTCGGGAGTCTCTTCATTCTCTTCTTCGGCTTCGGATACAAGGAACTCAAAGTCGGAAGAGAGTACAGGGTTAAAGTGTTCAACGGGTTTATTAATGCATGATTTGATTTTTGATTTGGACAAGTATAAGTTATGATTATGCAGATATTTGAGAATGATTAAAGAAAGAGAATTATTTTTGGTTTTTTGTATTACCATTTTTCCAGAAGAAGCACAAAATAAAAATAAAGTCGAGATTAAAACGACTTTTTTATTAATGATGAAAATACTTAAAGCAAGAAAACCTTGCACAAGTTTACTTTCGTCTCGGGCGGGACGAAAGGATATTTTGAAAAGCAGTAAATAACAAATAAAATTATTTGAACAGATGAGTGGTAGAAGGAACATCAAAAGCGACCCAATTGTGGCTAAACATTCCATGTGTCACCATTAGGTTTCAAGATCCGATAGCGGATTAACTTGCACGTCAGAGTTCAGTCTTAGAATGGTAGGACTTTGGCTTCTATCAGCTTCTGGACTTCGATCTTCAAAGAGAAACAATCCTCAACATCATGACCTTGTGCTCCTTGATGGAAGGCACAAAAGAGATCAGGTCTCCACTGAGTCGACAATTTCTTCGGCATTGGATGAGGTGCTCTAGTTTGTACAAAGCTCTTCTCAAGCAAATAAGGAAATAGCTCCGCGTACTTCATAGGAATCAGATCAAATTGCGGTGCTCCTGGAGCCTGTTGTCAAGGCTGTTGCATGCACAGTGACTGATATTGTTGCTGAGGTCTTTGTTGGACAAGTAGTTGACCCTCGGGGGACAAAGTGTTAGCCTGGATTAACTTCTGGACTACAGTCCTGAAAGCAAAACATTGCTCGATATCGTGACCTGGTGCCCTTTGATGGAAGGCACAAGAAAGGTCAGCTTTATACCCCACTGGCAATCTTTTCGGCACCGGAGGGGGTAGTCTAGTTTGGATTAGGCTCTCCCTAAGCAGTGTGTGGGAAACAGCTCCGCGTATTTCACAGGAATCGGATCAAACCGCGATGCTCTCTGAGCTTGATTTTGAGCAGTAAACCGCTGAAGAGCCTGTTGTCGAGGCTGTTGTGGGTATAGTGGTTGATCTTGCATAGCCATTAGTGAAGATAACAAGTTAGTTAACTTCTCTACCTCGGCCCGAAGTGTCGTCACCTCTTCACGAAGCTCGTGGACCTCGTGTTCGAGCTAATCCATCTCTCGTGTTTGCGCGATTGTTTGCATATGTGAGCCAAAGTTGACGGAAGACATCAGACCACTTTTGACCTTTTTGGAAAAGAAAATTATATGAGACTCAGACTTGAGACTAGGAAATGCAAGATGATGCATGATGTTTATGCAAAAATAGACACATTTCTTATTTATCGAAGGACTTGTCAAAGTAATTGTAAACATCATAATTGAAAATTTCATTAAATAATTGAAGTACTAAAAGATAATTCCCTTTTTAACAAATTGAGCCAAAGGATAGACTCCAAAGTACATAACAGAAGCTAGGAAATAGCATAAAAAAAGTAATTGGGAACTATCAAGCTCCTGAAGTAAGCTAATCCTCGAAATCTGAATGCGGGCCGTCAAAGAGGTCCATGCGCCTCTTCTTTCCCCCGGAAATATGATCAAGTATGGCATCCTTCTCTTGGATCACATTAACTAGTTCGATGATCTTCTGTTCTTTCTTGCGGAGTTCCCAAGCTTTTTGCTCCAGTAGGCCCATTAGAACGTCATTCTCACGCACGGCTTCTCGATACTGTCCTTGCCGAGCGGCATTTTCACAGATCAGCGTAGCTTCCCGCTCTTGGCTCTCCTATAGAGTTTTAGGGGGTAAAGGTGAAGGTATTGTCGGAGTGGTTGAGGTCACGAACCTTTGCAGGGGGTAAGGCATCTGGAGTTTGTCTGCTCGATTGGTGACCCATTGGACGTAAGATTCCTGGGCAGTATTCGACATTCTCCCCAATTGATTCTTATCCATCTTGATAATGGAATGCCAAGCTTTCACAAATTGTGCTTTCTTGTTCGCACCATCCTTTTTGTAGGAGAAAAATTCACTGTCTAGGAAGAGGTAAAGAGAGCTCATCTTCATAGGGTATCCAAACTGGCGTCTGGCAAGAGCTGGGTTATAGCTGATTCCCCCACGTGTCCCAAGAAGAGGTACGTTGTTGATTTCTCCACAGCGATCAATAATAACTTCTAGGTCAATAACTGGGTTGAACCACACTATGTTGGCAGGGGTAAGGGCCATGATTTTTTTAGACCACGGAAGCTTGTCTAGCTTGAATTCTGGGCGGGGTAAGTGTGAAGTAAACTAGGTTTGCAGTAAAGGTGTACAGCAGATGATGAGTCCACGCCCTTTTTCGGTACGTGGCCTTGATTCTAACCGCCTGTGTGTATCTCGACCGTGTTATGCTCGCCAGATTCGGTTTGTTTGAGTCGTGACAGTCATAGTGTCGCTGATTTGTGTTATTGTATAGGGTTTTTGATATTGAGTGATGACTTTTTATTTGTGTTACGATTTCTTTTTTTGCAGGTTTATGGTTGAAGGTTAATGATGTTGATTTGTGAATTGGTCATGAGTTTTGTATGGTTTTGGGTTCGTGAATTGTTCTTGCGCGGGTTGTTGTTGCAATGAATTTTTTCGGCCCCCCCTTCATTGTGTAATTGCAGATTTATTTATAGTGAAGGTTTTGGTAATTAGGGTTTGTTAAAAGATGCACAAAAGTTGTGGATAACACTGCTTGAATTAGGGAGGAAGCAAACAAACACGTCTGACATGATATAGCTTGCATTTGGATTGGGGACTAATTTGGATATGGACAAAAATAAAACTAAAAAAGAAGATAAATACTAAAACAAATAAAAAAAGAAGAAGATAAATACTAAAACAAATAAAAAAGGACAAGGTATTTTAATTTAAAAAGAAAATAAAAAAATTTATAAACAAAACTAAAGTTAATTAAAACTTAAATAAAAGATGGAATTAAAATAATAAAAAAGATAAAGAGAGCAGAGGGCGCGACTCGGAATCAAAAATGAGGTATTTTAAAATACTTCTCTGCCGAAATTTTTGCCGAAACGTCAGAGATCGATCAAGGTCAGATGACGCGTGTCGGTGGTATCTTAGGTCAAAAAATGGGGTATGACAGATGCCCCTATTTAAGTTTCTTCATCCGAATATTTGAAGATGGAATCTTTAATTTGATGGGTCGAAGAGACTTAAATACAGAGTACACCATTTTTGACTTAAGATGTTATGAATGCTCGTGGTATAATTATCCAAATTACAATGAGCATTCAAGAAAGGCGAAGAAGGAAAATATCCAAATTTACTAGATATCGGAAAAGAAATTGTGAAAAAATGTCAAGGGGTTCCACTAGCCATGAGAACATTAGGATGTTCCCTCTTCTCAACCTTCAATTTAAGTAAGTTGGAATTTGTCAGGGACTCCGAGATATGAAATTTAGAACAGAAGAAAGATGATATTTTACCTGACCCTAAAACAAGAAATAATAGCACTTCAAAAACATATTATTTTGTAGTATCAAACTAGTGTTGGTTGCACTTCCTAAACTATTTTGCTATTGAAAAAAAAATAAGGTTAGAGCTGAAATCACATGAATTATCAAAATGATAGTTTCATTTCATAATAAAATAATGCACCGAAGAATGTGAGTTAAACAAGATTTAGTTTTTCAAAATAATGTTTCTTTTGTTTACTCGGAAGGTAGATGATGAGGTTGGAGTGGAAAAGGGATATACAGCTTGAAAATAGGAAAGGAAGAAAATATAGTTGTCTCTCAAGGTGAGAAAAACACAAGAGGGGGGTTGAATTGTGTTTACTTTTTCTTCGTTTTCTCCTACTAAAGTCACTGATCAGAAGCAGATAGGGTTCAGTTTCTGAAGTGATAATCAGAATCTAAATGCAGCGGATAAAACAGAGAGAGAGAAAAGAAGGACACAAAGCAATTATACAGGTTCCTTCCAGAAATCGGAAGTAGTCATGTCCCCCTTGCACTTCTAAGGAGAGTTCACTAAGAATGTAATATCTGATTACAACTGCTCAATGCTACAACTAGCAAGAGACTTCAAATTACTCAAGCACACCTGCAAGAGATTTCTTATGCTCCTGAACACAGTCAAGAGACTTCCAATGCTCAAGCACAACTGCAAGAGACTTCTATTGCTCAAGCACACAAGTAAGAGATTTCTATTCAAACAGAATTACAAAGAAATTTGTTTGAGGTTGAACACTTGATATACAATCAGTGGTGTTCACAATACAAATCAGATACAGACTCTTATGACTCTAGAATTTCTAAGATATGAACTTTGATAAGAAATTCTGAGTGGACTTTAGATGCAAAACAATTTCAAAAGAGTTTGGCACTTTCAAATTGTTGTATTTGTTTTTGTGTGTGTCTGCATAGCCAAACAGCATGTCTTCACTCTTTTATATAGAGGTGTGAGAGATACGTTGGAAATTGCCAGCACATCAAAAAGAGTCGTTTGAAGCTTGATCAAAATCACTATTGATCTTTTGCCTGATATGGTTATTGTCCTATGAAGGATCAACTTCAAATGAATTCCTAGTCTGAAGGAACATTGCTGCAGGCATAGCTGTTATTCTTGTCTTGTTGCAGATACACAATCAGAGTAGTGGAGATAGTGGTTGTACAGTTCGTACAATTGTCCTTTGTCAACGCTCTTGAGAGAACAAGCATCCAATGCTTTCAAATCCTTTCAAATTGGTCGTTGCTTCACTCTTCTGGTCTTCTGTAATGTTAGACGAGATTAAATCCTTTTGAAGCTTTAACTCTCTCAATTTGCTGATGATCTTCAGCTCCTGACGAAAGACAGCTTCTGGTGATGTAACTTCTGATGAAGTGTTTCTGATGACGTCATCACTTCAGGAGCACTTAACTTCAGAATCACTTTTCTTCATATGCTTCAAGCTTCCTTTATGTTGATTCCATAGCTCTTAATTTGTTCTTCCAGACCCTATAAAAAATATACTTAAACTTGTATATGGTACTACAAACTTGAACAAATATTAACATATCCAATTGACAATTTTTAATACCATGTTATCATCAAAACTTTAAGGGTAATGTTAAACACATTTTGTTCCAACATCAGCAATCTAACATTGACCAAAAGAGTGTAAACCAGTGGGGATGACATTTGAGAACATGAATGTCAATGAGCATGAAAAGAAAAATAGTTGTTTTTATTATAATGTTTGATGTATCCTAAGATTTCAAAATGCTTATTGTCTTTCATGTTATATTCCCAGCCCAGTTCTTAAAAACACATCTATGAAAACTTCACATTTGTTGTGACTTACTGACAATGGCTTTATTCGTTCCAATCAACTCTTTCCCACTTAAGCAAAATGGAGGAATGGTTAATCTTGCCCAAGTTTTTTAAAAAGGACTTGCTGAGTTTTAAAGTACAACTCTTTTTTAAAATATTGTTCAACAACAAAACTTTAAGGCTTAGCACTTTTCTAGGTTTTAAAGCACAAATTTACAGTTTAAAAGCAAGTATAGTCACATCTCGTCCAACAGATCATGAACTCGGAAGAAGGATGAAAAATATGTTTCACCTAAACATGTTATTTTAAGAACTAAAAATGATGATATACTCAATTGCAGAAAAAGACAACATTTCAGTGTCTTTGAGTAGAGACATACACAGAAAATCACATCCAGTATCCTGATTGAACAACTGCATAGAAAGCAGATTAAACTATAAAGTTAGCATACAAAAAATATAATAATAGATTGAACAGCATATGTAGGAATCAAATGTTGAAGTGCCCGTTGTGAATTGTGATCACCAAGTCCTTTTGCAGCCAAGGTTTAAATCACCTTCTGAAGCTTTCTTGCACATAAATAGATTGTACAAGATTTTGTATCATTACAATCCTTAGCTTCCATTTCATGTCAGCCCAGAATGGAAATACAGGATTGGTATCAAAAGTTCAGTGTAGAACAGGAAGTTCCACCGTGTCAAAGGAAAAGAAACTTACCCTTCCTTCGGTGACTATGCAAATTTTCATTGGAATCCCACCGGATTGTCTCTCAAGAGCATCGATTTCTACTCTAGGTGGAGGATGACTCCTAACATATTACAAATGCAATAACCGATTAAATAGATTTTTCAAAACTTATGTTTTTTTGACGTGCTTTTCCAAAACTAGATAAAGGAATAAAATATGAAGGAATGTTAGAGCTAAGGACAAATTTGAATAGCTATTCATGTGAAACGACTGAAAAATCAGCGTGGATTTTTAGTTCAACTTTTTAAATGGATACACATTATGTGTCCTAAGTGGTCCAAAAAGATAAACTCCACACATCAGTCTTAATGAAAAGAAATTTAAGGTATTACTCCAAAATGCCTAATAATTACTCAAGGAAATTTAAGGTATCACTTAACAATAAAATGCTTGAATCTAAAGTAATCATGCTGATATGATCAGAGATTTAATATATATACCTAGACAAATGCAGCAGAAAATGTGGATCACCAGGAGAAGACTTTCTAAACCTGTTGTTAGGAAGATACACATCAAAATCTGGTTTCGAATCGTTAATCTTCATATCACCAAATAACTTATCGATGTAAACCTTGAATTTGGAATTGTTGGTTTTATAACTGAAAGATGAAAAACGTAGAAGAATAGAAAAGGAAGTTGCAGGTTGAGAAGTAATAGGAATTCAGTTTTTCATTATGGCAGAAGCAGTACACTTAAGTAATTTAAAAAACAAACTAAACAACACATGTTGCCAACTCTTCAGCAAGTAACAACTACTTGCTCCTAAAATGTAGGAACCACTAATTGACTGAAAATAACTGATACAAAATAAAATAAACATAAAGAAAAGCCACATAATGCAGTTCTAAAAGCAAATAATTAACACTCCTTGCTTTAGGATCTGCAAACTCCAATTTTCTGCCTTAAGAACTCAAACTTGCTAACATGAAGTGGTTTTATAAATAGATATGCCAGTTGCTCTTCTGATCTGCAATAAACCAAAGTGACTTATCCACTTTGTTGAACCTCTCTTAAGAAGTAGAGCTTGATGTTGAAATGTTTAGTCTTCCCATGACATACTGGATCCTTTGAAATTGCAATTGTTGCCTGACTGTCGACAAAGATTTATGTCTTATCATTCTGCTGGATATCTAAATCACATAAAACAATTTTTAACCATAAAACTTGATTTGCAGCAGCTGTTGCTGCTATGAATTCAGCTTCTGCAGTGGATTATGCTACAATCTCTTGCTTCTTTGTGCACCATGAGAACATTCTTGAGCCTATGCTGAAACAATACCTTGAAGTACTCTTCATGTCATCAACGGATCCAGCCCAATCACTATCAGAGAATCCATACAACTTGAACTCTTGACATTTCTCAAATTTGACGCCAAAATCAATAGTACCTTTAATATACCTCAGTATTCTTTTTGCTGCTATCAAATGCATTTCACTAGCACAATGCATAAACCGAGAGAGAAGACTTACAACAAATAGCATATCTGGCCTTGTTGCTATGAGATACATTAAACATCCAATCAAGCTCCTATAATATCCTTAATCAATTTTATCAGCACCATCTTCCTTGCTAAACTTTTCCTTTTGGTTCATTGGTGTGCTAACTACTTTGCACTCCTCCATCTGAAATTTCTTCAATATTTCTTTTGCATATTTTTTTTGGCAATGAACACCTCATTTTCATTTTCCTTGATTTCAATACCAAGAAAGTAAGTCATAAGACCAAGATATGTCATTTCAAAAGCCTGCATCATTTCTTGTTTGAACTCTTCAACCAGCCTTGTATCATCTCCAGTCACTAACATATCATCAACATAGAGAGAAACTATCAGAACATTGTTTCCCTTATGCTTCACATAAAGAGTTGACTCGGATAAGCTCTTCTCAAAGCCTATGTTCAACAGATGATCATTTATCCTACTGTACCAAGCTCTTAGTGCTTGTTTTAAGCCATAAAGGGCCTTTTTGAGTAGATAAACTTTATCTTCTTTACCTTGCACCACGAATCCCTCAG
>Ga0315914_1002621_pt1 | contig 27523 bp, 16 predicted proteins | sample MpolenodulesMG_FD_203920 | JGI IMG/M metagenome (GOLD analysis project Ga0315914, IMG submission 203920) | Medicago polymorpha root nodule microbial communities from Los Angeles, California, United States - elongated nodules | ecosystem: Host-associated > Plants > Roots > Nodule | place: USA...
CCTTATAATAGAGATATATATATATATATATATATATATATATATATATATATATATATATATATATATATATATGCAGATTGAAATAAAATTCACATGTGTGTCTCGGAGCATCACAATGTACTTATAGCAAAATTGTTTATTTTTTTCTTGAAGTATATTTCTTTTAGTTCATATATATGTCTCTCGTATCTCTACCTATTAGAGAGGGAAAAAGATAAAATAAGACGAGTTAATAAATCAAGGCAGTGTTCACATAAAAATTGCTAAATCTCATTTGCAGTTTGATCTGGGTATTTGTTTCAAAGTTGTTAGTCTATCATATCATATCATATTCATATAATGTACAAATTTCAGTAGCTCTCTCTTAAGTATTTCTGTTTCTTTCTGCCCCCATTTGTTATTAACGAACAACTTTAAACAAGATAAGCACCATTGGAGTAAATGGGGTATCTAATATATAGTTTAAGATGGTTAAGGCTACCAATTCACATGCATAACATAAACTCAAATCATTTGAAAATGAGCAGAGGTGTCAATGAGTCGTAAAGAAGTTAAATAAATTAAGAAATAGTGAAAGTGGATTTTTTATTTTTATTTTACCAATAAGTGATAAGAACATATAGTCTTGTCATGACCTCAATTATGTGAGAAATGTAAAAGGAGGATATCAAATTAATAAGATAGAAAAGAAATATAAAAATAATTAACTACAATATGTTAGTATACATAATAACACAATAGAAACTACAAATTTTTTACTCGTGTGTTTATTGACCACAGCATTCCTCATCTTAAACACCATAAACGTAGAAAAGTAAAATATAGTAACTCTTCTTACCCACTTTAGTTAGAGAAATGATATTTGTACATCTACTTTTTGACAACTTTTAAACAATTTTCTCTCTCATACTCACATGTGTTTTTATTCTCTATCTTCTTCTTTCTCTCTCCATTGTTTTTGTCCAATAAAAAAATGAGAAAAATAGTTGTCACAAGAGTTGTACAAGATTGGTTGTACAAATATCACTCGAGCATCCTCCTTTGTTTACCACAACAAAAAGCTTATGACAATTCAAAGTCCAAATATCTCTCCATTGTTTTTGTCCAATAAAAAAAGGAGAAAAATAGTTGTCACAAGAGTTGTACAAGATTGGTTGTACAAATATCACTCGAGCATCCTCCTTTGTTTACCACAACAAAAAGCTTATGACAATTCAAAGTCCAAACTATCATGGCACGATCTTGTAAGCTTTAGTCTTGTCAATCCAACTAATGAAGGAATTCTTAGAATTCCGAAATCCTAAGAATCCATGTTCCTTAGCCTTGTTCATACTATCCAACACACCTTCCACTCTCAACATAAAATCAGCAAACCACCAATCTCCAACCTCTTCAAGCTTTGTGTGCAATAATCCATTTTCCCTCACAATTTCTTCCCACACACCACCCTTATTCTTCATCATCTCCGACAACCTCAACTCCGACCCCTCCTCAAATCCATAATCATCGATCTCAAACTGTTCCGCTAAGACCTTCCACAAATGTTTCCACTTGAAAACATCACCATTGCTGCAGTTGAAGGCTTCATTCTTTGCATTAGGATCAACCGCACCCCAAATATGTTGTTCAGCTATTAAATTAGCATCTGAAGCGGTAGAATAACACTCCCATGCACCTTTTGTTCCTGGAAACCTTAAAGGAAGACCCTCATGCTTGCAAATTGCGGCATAAACACAAAGCGTGCCAATGAGGTTCATCATGCTATAAGGTGAAAATCCAAAGATAACTTGTGGTCGATTGATGAACCATGTCGTTCCTTTTTTCTTACCCACCTGAATAAAATAATTGAACAAATAGTTGATTTAACTATATAACAATATAATGCCAGTTATATTAATTGTTGTCCCTATGACTAAATATAAGCTCCAAGATTAATTTAACCAAGCAAATATTATTCCAAGCCTATTGTATAATTTCAATAAGTTAAAAACAGATTGGAAAAAGGTTTAATTGATTTGAGATTTCAACTATTTGTTTAGTATATTATGTCTTTTAAATTCAATACTAAACTTGATCTGTTTGCTTGATATAATCTTTTGTCTTAGAACTTTATTTTACATAAAGCCTAATTAACTTAGCTTAAAATCTAGGTTGCGACAACTTAAATAATAATTAATCTTATAGGGCTAATTCAAGAGAATTATATTGGTTAAAGCTCAAAGTATCGCATTGAAAAAATATTGATTTGAAAATTGTTTATAAAGATTGACATATTTTTCCCTGCAAGCCGATTTTATAAGAATGGGTTACATGTGCTATTAAAATATAATCACTATTATCAGGCATGCCTAATACTTTATTAACAAAATTCCCACAAAAAAATGTATTTAACAAAGATAATTTAATGGAAAGAATAATAGCATTAATTCTAAAACACATGATGTGTAATTCTAAGAGCAGCTTTGGCCCTAGTTGCTTAAACACAAACAACTTTGCTTATTTTTTGGGTGTTGGGGCTTGATTACTTGGCATAGTTAATTGCTTAAAATTAAGCAATGTACTTTATTTCAGCAACATACAAAGAAGATTCCATATTATTAGGAAAACAAAATTTTCAAGTTCAATGTCATCTAAAATGAAAGAAAAAAAGTGGACAAATGTGAGCTTCTTAGGGTATTTTGTATATTACCATTGAAATAAAAGGCTAATGAATTATTTAAGGATTGTTTATGGATGATGTGAAATTGTAAGTCTTATCCACTTAGTTGGATAAAACTCAGTTGTTGTTGTTGTTATTGCATACAATTATAACCGAGAATAATGTGTAATGAACTAACCTCTTCGAACATGATATCCTCTAATGTGTAATAGAAATTGGGTGTGTCAAGGCGTGGCACATCCTCTATGAAGGGGGACTCGTGAGGTTTGATCTTACCGATCATTTCAAAGGGTCCTACATAGTGCTTGGCACCAGTCTGAAGAGACACATGACAAAGATTTGGAGCATTTGGGATTAGGGCTTGAAGGACGTTCCTCAACATGGCACCATTCGCCTCACAATTTTGAGCCTCCGTGGGTCTGCTGGTCCACGAGACATAGAAGATATGGGTCACGTCTGTTAAAGGGGATAGCTTCAATTCAACATCGTTCTGGTTGGAGACATCGCACTGAATATAGTGAACAGGGTTATCAACATTCCACATTAGTCGTGGACGGCGAGCCACACCATAAACCTTCCATAGACCACCTGGTGTGTCTTTGAGAGGTAGGATCTCTGCTAGACTATTTCCGACTATTCCCGTCACGCCTATAATCAATGCTACATTTTGGAAGTTTTGTGGTGCTTCCTCGAATTTTGTGATCTGTTCATGCATGAGTGAATGAATTCACATTGGTTGAAAAGAAAAATTAATAAAGGAAGTTTGTGAAACAATGGAGCTACGGTTAAGCATGGCTCAAAGATTTTGTAAAAATCACGGATGGTCTAACTCAATCCTTGTAAAATCAATTTGTAAGCGTAAAATGTATTAGACATAACTCATTTACAAAAAATAGTTTGTAAGATGATGAATGACTAATAAATCATATTATATCATACCACTTCTTTTTTTGTTGTGGGAATGTATCATACCACTTGTAAATATATTTTTCATACCTAATCTCAAAGAATGTGGAACTTTTTAACATAAGTCATCAACTTGATCAAAACAAAAAAGAAGAACAACATCCATCACCAATGGAGGTAGAATTTTTTTTTTTAACTATAAATAGTATATAAAATTAAATCACATTAATATTGTTGACAACAACTTAATATATAATTTAAGTTTAACCCCCCATTTTTGTATAAAAAAAAAAAGAGTTTAACCCCACATTGATTCTATAATTGTTTAGACGCGGCTTTAACACTCGTAGATTTTTCATTATTATTTGTTAAGGCACAAAAGATATATCAATATTTTTTTTTGCTCAGAGCCCAGTGTTTTATTCGTCATTCATAATAAACATATCAAATTAATTAGCATTAGAAGGGGAAAAAAAGGGGGGAATGAGAAAATTAAAATAAAAAACATAGAACAAATTTAATTCGTAAGAACTTGCCTTGCCAGGATGATCACCAGTTGCTCTAGCCAACCACCAGTTCATTTTATTTTCACTATATACTATGCTTGGTGTAATGCTTTTAAGATTTGTGATGCTAATACTTGGATGTATGTGTTGCATGAGAGAATGATTCCCATGTGTATTTATATGATAAATATGTGTGCGAGTGGGTGGCACTAGGGGTGAAAGAAGAATGGCATACATGCATGCATGCTTTGAATGGTTTTCACCAGATGACAAAAGCAAATACGTACTTTATGTGGACGATACTATTGACAACACATCTATGCAAATATTTTTTTTATATGCAGTTCTCTTTTTTTATTAAAGTTCTCTCACAGATTCATGCCAATAGTTTTCAAATTTACCACGTCTAATAATTTTCAACCCATCATAAGGGCGGCTATGAATATTTATTAGCTTGAAGGGAAACATCATTCTTTTTGTTGACAATCAACTGCTTAACTTTTATATCAAGTATTCCATTTTGATTTTTATTTGTTATCATTCTACTCTCAATAGAAATTAAATACTGAAATTTAAGGGAAGAAATTGTTGTTTCAAGTTAAACCAAAAGAAATGGACGCCTTTATTTTTTATTTTTTTATTACAAACGCTTTTATTTTTTTAGTAATACATTTATCCAATTTCCAATGAAAAAATAATAATATTATAGAAGCTGGGATTTATTAATATATCTAGCCGGACTATGAACCAAGATTTAATGTATTTGGAGTTATTATTCAGAAAGATAGTTTAATATGGTTATTCTTTGTCCTGACTCTGAATGAGTTCCTCTCAAGATTTCAGTTTTGATTCTCCTTGTATCAATTTTGATGGGCTGGTTTGACTTTTAAAAAAGAAATGGTTGTTCCTTTGCTAACAAAGTTAATATGATCAAGTCTTCTTCTTTATATTGTTTGAAAAATATATAAAGAGAAGGAATAGAAAATTATAGAAGAATAGAAAATTATAGAAGAAACTATGTTAACCAGAGTTGCGTTTTGGAGGAAAAGAGTGAATACTTTACTCACTAGAAAAAAGTTGAAATAACGACAGCAATTTAGAGATGAAAAAATGCGAAATTGGTCACTAAATGTTAGAGATGTTAACATTGGTGATAGTTTTTTTTTTCCTTTAAATTTTGTTCTTATTTCCACTTTTTGTAGTAATCATTTCTAAATTTAGTATCTAAATTGATTAAAAAGATAATTAGAATATTATATGATTGTATATTGTGTCATTTCTTTTAAAAAAATATTAAATATGTACGACGAAATAGACTTCAACTCTTCAAAATTTAACTCGCAAACATTACTCTAAGTTCTCCAAAATGGACTCTTGTTGCATCGACTACATTATTAATTCTCATGAATCATAACAATGAACAACGAGTCAAGATTCTCTCCATTTTTTACTCTTTCTAGTTTCGTATTATCAAAGTTTTGAGAAGATAAATACAACAACGTGACATTTGGTAGGTTCAATTATTTAATTTACACTTTGAAACTATAGCAATTGAGAGGACAACTTAGAAAGAAAATGGAAAGCATCATAACTCATGAACAATCCAGCAATTATGTTGATTAATTAGTGCTCCCTCCGTCCTTTTTTATCGGACCTTATAACAATAATTACCGATATTAAGAAAAGTTGTAGTAATAAATTTATCTAAAATGTGTATAATTTATTACTTAATTGCCCTTTGTGTATAAATATATTTACTGTTACATTTTTATATTCAAGGATAAATTGATAATAGTATTAATAAGAGGTATATTTAAAAAAAATTAATAAATAAATCTACAAAGTTGCAGAGAATGCAATATTTTTTGTATAAATATTCTTATATAATTAAAGATGGGGAGAGTAGCTCACAACTTGGCAAATAAATCATTACCGGAATTCGTTCAAGTCCCATCCTTAATCGTGGCTACTGCTATGGCCTATTAGTTTGAGTATGACTCGACTTGGTTCTGGAATTTTAAAAGTCACGTCCATCCCTAATCAATTTTAATGCATGCATGGACGTACCTTAAGTGCCATAAACCCATAATTATTGATCAAGATAAAAACATAAAAAATGCAATTGAGGATGTTTTTTGAAAAGCTCGTCTAGGGGTGTAACGGATCAGTTTGGATTGGTTTTCACTCAAAAAAATGTCTGAATCGATGAAACCTTGATCAGTTTGGATTGATTCGGTTTTCACTGTTTTTCAAAAAAGAAACTGAACCAAATTAATCGGTTTGGTTCGGTTTGGATTGGTTCGGTTGATTGGTTTGTTTAAAAATACAATTAAAAAATCACATTTTCACAAAATATTTCATAGAACTTTGTATAATTGTATTTCGTATTATGCTTTTTCATGTTCTTTATTTTTCAAACAATTTTTTTATAACTAATAAACTTAGTAAGAACACTAACCAATTGAAGCAAAACATATCAAAATTAAAATCAGTTTAGAATTGACTAGTGTTAATCTCTAATATTTTTAAATCTCTAAAACTTATGAAATTATTTTTGAACCAACAAATAAAAGGTTATGCGTGCAAATTTGAAAATTTTCTAGGGATGCACTTTTTATTGAGCAGTATATATATTTTATAATTTTATTTCAATTTTTAACGATACACATCACACACGATCAAAATTTTACGGTGTTCTTTTTTGTTTTATTTCATTTTCTAGTTCTAAGATAATCGCAAATCGCAATGCTTTGTTTTTTGAATGGCTTTTTCTAATCTTCACTAAACAATGACATATAATGTGTATAAATCAATGGCATAGAAAATGAACATGGAAAACAATGAAATATACTGAGTATAAATCAATGGCATAAACATGATAAAACTAACTAAGAGATGAACGATCTCAGCGGTGACCGTTGGCGATGAACAATGGGTTTGCTATGGTTAACGACTACGGTTTCTTTTTTAGTAGAAATGAAAGAGTCTGACTGATGAGATGAGATGAAGATCATGATGAGAGAAAACGAATGGATTAAAAAGTATTTTATGTTGGACTTTAATTTTGGGCATAACCATAAGTTTATGTGAGGTAGGATAATATCAATAAAATAAGGAGTATGGTTATCATCGGATTGGTTCATCGGTTTCACGAATCTCGAAATGAAAAACCATGAACCAAACCAAACTAGATCGGTTTTGATTGGTTTGGATCAGTTTCAAACCGAACCAAACAAGGTCGGATATTTTTTCGGTTTGGTTCGGTTTGGACTTTCGGTTTTGTTGGTTTTGTCCGAACCACTTACACCAGACATGTATTTGTTCATTTAATACATTGGTAGCTTGTGCAAGTCATTTTGGAAGTGGAAGTTCCTCTTATGATTTATTATCATACTTGCTTTGAGAGATTGGAGAGATTGAATTCTACATATATTCTTTTATAGGGAACAAGAAAAATTTTGACAAAATTTTAAACATAATGTTCAAGGTATCCTTAATTGAGTAAGACTTTGAGTAATACAATGTATGTGTTATTCATTGCAATTCAGAGGTATTTTATGTAGACACATTTTTGTGTGCTTTAGGTAACAGGTATTATAAGGCAAATACATACACTTGTTAAATGTTGTTTTGATCATTAGGTTCAAAATATTGAATAGCAAAGAGTTGATGAAACCGGTAGAGCCAGAAAGCCGGTAAGCAAATTTAGCATTTTTTAAAAGGTAAGCCACGTGGCCCAATGGTTGGGAAAGTACTCAAAAGAGAGTGGTTGAGCGAGTGTGGCTAGCATTGCTCTTTCTTTTATGATGTGGTATCTATGATGATAAATATTGGTCATGATTTGTTAAACATGATGAATCTGATCAATATATAAAAAAATGAGTTTACCTCTAAGAAATATATTTTGGCATTACAGAAGAAGACGGTTCAGTTTGAAATCAAGTGACTAAAATCATTGACGTTGTAGTGACTCGAAGTAAAGGATGTCCTCTAAAAAAGAATGTCTTCGAAAGTTGATCAAATTGTAAAGAAACTTGCAAGAAAGACAACCCAAAAAATGGAAAAAGATCAAGGTAAAAAAAGAGGTAATTTAAAAACTTGTGTACCTTTTCTTTTTTACGAAAAAAAACAAATTTAGAGTAACAATTTTGAATATGTCTAATTTTCAATATTTGATGGTAGAACATGTGTGCATCTAGAGTATAAGAGAGTGTTCAAATAATTGATGGAATTGGCACACACGAGAGCATTCTAGTAAGTGAAATCCATTGTTTTGGATGGGAAGATTATCCGGAAGAAATGACTGTGTTGGATGGCTCTGGCCATTATTCTAACTTGATCCAAAAGACACCAAATATTTACTCTTTTCTCGTACTTTTATTTTTTAATAAATAAAAAAGGTTTTGAAATCTACCAAAAAACAAAGTTTGGAAAATTGGGATGCTGGATGGTCTGCCTAAACATGGACTTAGAGGAAACGTACCTACTTGCAAAAGCTATAAAGCTATCAATACCAAACATACTCCCTTACATTCAAAGACTTTTCAACTTATTTGAATAATTTTCTAAAATAACTTGTAAATAAACACTTAATAAATTTCTTTAAAATTTCCCTCAAAAATTTCTTTAAAATTATTTATTAAATTTACTAAATAAAGCTTTAATAGTTCCACTTCAAGATCTTTTGGGAGGATAAATCTGTTTACATGTGTATTTAAAAGTAGGAGTTTACAAACATGACTTTTGTTTACTTCTAGATTTCCTCCACCGGAGATAATTGTATTTCCACATGAGGTAATTGTATTCGAAATGTGAGAAATGATAGCAACACACATTTTTCAACACACTTTTTTTGATTGACTAAAAATTCACATTGGTCCTACCAAATCATATAGATCCCATATAAATTAGTTGAAATTCATATGAATTTTAACCGATCAAAGAGAATGTGTGTTAAAATATGTGTTGTTAGGATTTCTCTTCAAAACGTATTAGACATAAAATAGGGACATTTCTCATTCTAAGCTAACTTTTAAACAAATTTGATCTTATAAAATTAATTCGATGAAAATTGAATAGAAAGTAAATGATTTATATTTATGATGTAAAATTTAGAATGAATATACAACGAAGTTTAGAAAAGAAAAATAATAGCTCATTTTTAAAAACATATCTAATACAGATATCAGAGAATGCAATCCAATTAAAAAAAATAAAGAGAGTGAACATCTCAAGCATGTTGAAAGCCTCATGATTCATATTCGGTGTTAGCAGCGCACATGGGACATAAGGGACAGACTAATTATTATATCCAACGCCACGAGGAAAAAACTATCATCAACATTACAAGAAATGTCATGCACTCATAATAGATTTAAATTTGAATAGTTTTCTTTTCCTAATAAAAAAAGGGTTGTGTTAACCGGTGCCCCGGGCGGGGCACTAGTTAAGGTATTAAAAAAGAAAAAATTAAATAAAAAAAAGACATTTTTTTGACTTTGAAAGCCTTGATTACACAATTTTCAATGCAAAAGCTTCTACATTTGCTTCCTTAACCAGTGCCCCAGGGTACTAGCTAATATAATGATCCTAGTTCTATGATGTGGAAAAAGAAACATCAACAAGAATAATAACTTATAAAACAATCAGCAGATTCCCAATTTCGCACTATAGGAAAAGATGTGGAAAAAACATAACCTTGATGTACATAATCGTCCACCAAAAACCTAGAGTAATAGAAATCATTTTTCAGAATCTGTAAGACTGTAACTGATCAGTTCTATTTACAAATTTGATGAACCCTGCTGCAATCTTTACCATTTTACCTGCAGTAATTTGTCATCCCGAGAACCAAATGGCCCTTAAATAAAGCTACAACAATTAGGCTAATTCAGAAACTTAGTCTTTGCTAAACATCCACTGTCCAGTTAATGTTATTCGTATTGCTTTCGTGTGATTTTTGGAACTGCGCAGCTTTGGCCTGGTATGCAGCAGCAGCTGCAGCGCTCTTCACCCGCTGACCATGAGGAAGCTCAGAGGCTTCACTTATAGAAGCAAATCGTAGCTCTGATGGAGGAATGAAACAATCTATGGAAAGACCGGGGACATTGAACGCAACCTCCTCAATTGTCCATGCTTCTTCCATCCTGGTTTTAGTATGGCTCATTGCTGTTTCTCCAAACCTGAAAAGTGTTACTACAGATCGACCCGAGTGAGCAATCATAATCCCCTCAACAGGCCTGTAGTCGTCAAGAAATGAATTTATCGTGGTCTCCCAATAAACTGCATCACCTCCATTGTTCTGAATGCGGGTCAAATGGGAATCTTCCAAGTGAACAAGAAGTCCTGTTTTCTGACTAAAGTATCCGAACAAAACGTGCCTTATGATCTCTGCTGGACCTTCACTCCTGGCTTTTAATGTCGACGGATCTGCACAAAGCTTGAGGATGAAACAATCCTCTTCATTTATCTTCTTCTCCCCAATGCATCTTGCATTGATAAACATGCTAGCAGTTGTTCTTGGATCAAGACCCTATAAATAGAAACAAGTCTACATTATAATTCAACAAGTCTAAATTGATAAACATGCTAGCAGTTGTTCTTGGGGCATATCATTGAGCAATTGATTGAACAAAAGATTACGAATGAGGGATTATTTATAAGATGTACAACATCCAATATCCCGTAATAAACTACGACAGAAATAAAACTAACTTATGAATGATGAGGAGAAAAGATTATCAAGAAACTACTTATCTAATAACAAGAGGCATATATGTAAAGTTAGGAGTGAACATCACAGTAAAAATTTACCTGAAGCGCGCGTCGAAGAGGCCTCACTGGTCCTTTTGCAGCATGTGCACCGAGCCAAGGTGTGTGGCGCCACACGAGCTTCCCATTGCAACCAGCATGAACTTTGCTGCCACCAAGAGCAAGCTCCACATACCACATATCCGGATTCATCTGCCACAAGACAAATCCACCAGACTCTGCAGCTTTGGAGGAATTCCGACTACGTGTGACTTTGTTAGCAGTCTCAAACTCGGACGCTATCATCCTCACCTTTCCCATTGCATAAGCATTGTTAATTGAACTTTGAATCTTCAAACCACCCGAAGAGGCAATGTATTGCTGCAGTATGTACTGAGCAGAAGAAGTTTCCTGTAACAACGCCAAATTATATATATCACCACAACATTACATTTCATTGCTCATACAAAATGTAGAAAAAGAGAAACCATTATAACATCAAAAGTAGCTAAGACAAATCCAATATCCCTCTTTCCTCTCCCCAGTTCTATCTCTCCTGCACACACCAGGATAGATTAAATTTTCCCAATATCATCCAATAGACCATGAGAGCACAAAACCCAACTTGGATCCTTTGCAGTATCTCCAGCCAAATTTCGGTCTCGGGAGTTGGATTAATCTAACGACTCAGATACTGAGAAAGATGCTGAGTAGGAGTAGCACAAAGATACTCCTACAACCGAGGTTTGGCTGACAAAGATACTGAGAATCAGAGTAGCAAAACCACAAACCATGTACTATTACACAATTAATATTAACATGTTTAGGCGATGCGCATAGAATTGATTTTGCCTGCAGAGATAATTCTAACTTGAAGCTAGGATTTGTAGCTTCGGACTCCAAACATGATTTTCAGTTTTCACACTCAAATTTATCTTTCAAATCACTTTTGCATGAACCTTTCCAAACATAAATCACTTCACATTCAATTCACTTTTTCACCAAAATCATTTTTACAAAATCAATTCATTCGACAATTATTTACATCCAGAACCAAACACACACATAGTATAGCTAAACAAAACACTTTTTTGCAAATTTTTCAATTGCATTTAAGCAACTTCACCTAGTCTTGCCAAGTTACTCAAAAGTCAAAACCCCTTTAATTTCCTAGCTACCAATTAAAACACAACATAAAAAACCGAAAAAGAAAACAAATTATTAAACAACCTATGATGTTTCACCTAATTAGCCTATTTGATTTTCAAACATAACAACATAAACAAACAAAACTATGACATCATAGATAAACAATGTAATCAATTGATTGAGCTTGAGTTGTTAATGAGATCCCTTAACACGAATCGTTCGAGACAACCCAATAACCTGAGTTCAATTAATGTGTTGAACAATTATTGATCAAATTTTCCTTACTCCCTCCGGTCTCAAATATAAACAAAGATTCTAGTTTCAGATTCATTGAATAATTGATCTATCTGATTAATAAATATAAGTTATTCAATGAAACTAAAAAAATATTTTCTGCTTAACACGAAAGAAAATAAAATGAGTGAGAGATAGAAAAACTAACAATGGGAATGTCTTTGATGCTGAGATGAGGAAAAGGATCAGTAGTACAAACATGAACAGGTGCAAGAGGAGCACCCAGAACACCAAGAAGCAATCTCAGATCAGATTTTTTGCTTGCTGAAGAAGAAGAACTCGAAGAAGATGAAGATGAAACAGAAGGTGCTCTAGCTAATTGACCCTTCATCCAATGACCCCATTTGCCTTCACCTCTGTTACCAACATCTTCACCGTCGGTTCCATCAGGACCTTCTTTCAACGGTGATAAAGCTTCTACTGGTCTTAAACTTCCCGATCTCGTCATAAACAACTCCGGCGGAACACCTTGGTTTTTTCTCCGGCGACGGAGAAGTCCTGACATCGGAGAAGCACTTCTCGCCGGAGATTTTGCACGTGACCTCGCCGGTGAAAGTCCTCTTACTACTTCGTCTTTAAGGGATGAAAAGAAGCCTTGTTTTCGTTCCATTTTACAACTTTGCCACTGTGAGTGTGTGAAATCCAAGATTGTTATTGTGTTGTTGGTTGGTGTTGTGTTTTTCGGATGAAACGGAAATTGGTATGTTAGAATGAAACGTTAAGCAACTGAGTTGTTAATTTACGACAGACAGTATTGTATTGCCGCCAGACAGGTTAACTGTGGACTATACACTACTGCTCTACCAACGTTGCTTCTTCCTTTCTTCCTATCTTATATAACTACTAAAGATTCAAGAAAATAAATATCTCATTAACAAATGCTCTTAGACACTTTTAACATTTTAAAATAAAAAATTATTTATAAAATAATCAAATATCTTAATTTTTAATATATTTTTGTCAAGTAGTCTAGTGTTTGAAACTCTCACATTTTAAATATGAAAAGGTTGGCGTATTCGGGGTTCGAACTTCAACCCTGCATACAATATACAATATCCATTTTTTAAAGATTTATTCTAGTCAGTTTCAAAATCTTTTATTTGATGATCTTTCTGAGCTTCCATGCCTAGGAACTTCATGCTAGTTTCTTAATTTCTTTTTTCATTAGGCTTTGTTCTCTTTTATACCAATAAAAGTTGATTGTTTTAATTTTATTTTATTTTGTTTCCATTTTTTCTAATTTAAATAATGGCAACTTTCATTTTTTAAAATTACAGTCGTTCTGTAGGAGGCTTATTTGATTTGGCAGAAAATAATTCGTTTTCGGTTGCGACGATGTGTGTGTTGAGATGGGAGAAAAGCGGGGTTGGTTGGCGATGGCGGCATAAGTTGTGGGAGGAGGAGATGTTAGAAGAGTGTAGGACTTTACTTTCTGACGTTTCTTTGCAGCATAATGTTTTAGATCATTGACAGTGGAGACCTGATTCCAGCGGGGGTTATTCGATTCGAGGTGTGTACCGATTGCTTACCACTCAAGGTCTGTTTGGTTCGAGAATTAGGAGGGGAAGGGAGAGGAGGGATTTTAACGGAGGGGAGGGGAGGGAAGATATTTTAATTAAAAATGTGTTTGTTCGCAAGGGGATGAGAGGGATTTTAAAATTATTTTATTGTTTTACCCTTAAATTTAATTAAATAAGGATAATAAAGTAACGAAACAATAACATGTAATCGATAACAACACGATATAGATGATGGAATAATGGATTAGTATTAGGGTTGTTACAAGTAGTAATAAAAGTTGTTACAAATGATAATATAACCTAATAATAATAAAAGTTGGTATAAGGATAATATTGAGATTTTAAATTAATCTACGGATAATTTTGGCAGTGCAATAAAATTTGCTCCCCTCCTCTCCCCTCCAAAACTCTCGAACCAAACAAACCCTCAAGAGGTGCACAATACTGTTGTTACTACGAATCAAATTTGGCACAGACAGGTTCCTTTGAAGGTGACTATTCTTGCTTGGAGACTTTTGCGGAATAGGTTGCTTATCAAAGACAATTTGGTAGCCTGTGGCATCATTCCTTCTGAGACTCAGAGTTGTATTTCACGTTGTGGTGGCATTGAGACGACGCAACACTTGTTTCTTCACTATTCGTGTTTTGGTTCTTTGTGGGGTGCCGTTTTGGCGTGGTTTGGCACTTCTACTGTTGTGTCATGTATTGTACAAGATCATTTCTTTCGGTTTGTTTATGTTTCTGGAGGTACGTGTCGGCGCCGTAATTTTATGCAGCTTGTTTAGCTTTGTTGTGTGTGGGTTAAATGGAACGAAAGAAATAATATAATTTTCAAGAATAAGGAAAGCGACATTCACCACTTGTTAGAAAAAATAAGATATATTCTTTTAGGTTAATGTTAATGTTAGCTTAAATTTTAGCTTAATGTTGATGTTGATGAATAAGGAAAGCGACATTCACCACTTGTTAAAAAATATAATGTTCTTGGTTACGAAGGTCGATAATGTTAATGACAGTTACATTTTCATATGCGGTGGCCGAGCTCGATTGTTTGTTTGCGCATCGGCTAATCACTTTGTGTTATGGTTCCCTTATGACTGGTTACCTTGTATACTTTTGACGTTTTTGTTTGCACACTTTATACTGATAAGGAATTTATTGTGATCGTAATATATTTCTTTTGGCTTGTTAAAAAAATTGTAGCAATGTTAAATCTATAGATCTGTCTATAAAGCTACAACCGAGTTGCACTTGCACTATTTTAAAAACTTGAATCTAGCTTAATTAATTATGTATCTCTTTTTTCGGTGGCTTGTTGTTTAGGAATGGATATGGAGTACACGACTACAGTAGAGAGGAAAAATTAAGGAAACGGATTGGGCATATGGGAAGCAGATGGAGGACCACAAAAATTGATTGGTAAGGTGATCTTTTTTTTGACGTCTTGATCGTCAGCTAATAATGAAATAGAATATCAAACAGCAAATAGTTTGCTATATATGTGCATTTTATGATGTACTATTAGGAATTCTCTCAAAGAAAATTCTTTCAAGATCAGAAAATGGACTAAATGAGTGATTGTATTTACGGCTAGTTTATCAATAATTTTATTAAGGGTTAAGAAATTAAAAGTATAAACTTTTTATTGAAAAACTAGTTTTATATTTTTAAAAAGTTGAATACACATTTTATTAAAGAATAATATTATACTATTTAGTTTACTTAATTTATGTATTTAGAAAATTGATTCTCTCAAAACAACAATATTATACTATTTAGTTTCCTTCGTCTCATTTTTCTTTGAGAAGATTTCCTTCGTCTCATATTAAACACTACAAACAATTGACTATTTCATGCAGCAAAAAAATTTCTTTTAATATCTATTAATAAAAATTATAAAATGTTAACGTTTTAAAAATATTTATGTGACAAATCCAATAAAAACATCTTGTATTTTATTATTTATCTTTTTTTTTTGTTACATATCTTTAAACTAATATGAAAATGGACTAACAAGGATCATCATTTGAAAAAAGGATAATACTTTAAATTAATCGGTGCAAACCCATGATGACAGACATCTTCAAAACATCACCTACCACGGCTTGCGCTTCAAAATTATAGTAGCCTACAAATTAATATATTTATTAACTAATAGCTTCTTTTTATATTTATTCAAAAAAAATAGATTCTTTTTATATGACTACATAAAAATATGTGTCAGACTAAGTATATTTATATTATATTTTGAATAAAAGAGAATACTATTGGTGTCTAAACAATCTTGTTGTTTATATGAACATATCTTAGTTAATATAGACATTTTATAATTATATTGTGATAGTGGTTCGAACCTCATATTATCTATTTATTTATTTTAAAGAGTGAAATTCTAGTTATGTTACTTGGTAAAAAATAATCTAAACAATCCCAAATCCATTAGAAATTTGGAAACGATACAATTGGGGTGTAGTGTTATGGTTGTCGTTGGCCCCTCTATATCAGCCAAATGAGTCATCTAGTAGCCGCTTTTCATTGGCAAACTCGATTACTCACACAACTATAGAAATTTGAATTCGTACTCAGATCACACGTCGTATCTAACCGTTTTGGTTTTTTTGTTCTTAGATCTAAGATTTGTGAACCAGTATCAAAATATTTAACAAGTTAAATTTTATAAGTTATAAAAAATTGTAAGTTAATCATGATTTATCATAAATATATTTTGAGGTTCAATCTGACTTTTTTGAGAATGTATATAATAGTTCATTTACGTTTTTGAAGATGGCAAAAAAGTTATATAGATCAATATGTTCAAACTTTAAATCGGTGGCACTTAAACTTATTTTTTTTTGTTAAATAGTTTTGTAGCGAAAATTTCACCTTTTAAGGTGAATAAAATCTATAAAAAAAATATATTAATTATGATCCAGTTTATGTTAATTCTCCTTTATTGGACTTTAAAAAAATGGGTTAATAGGTCTTTACCTCCCTGTAATATAGGGCACTTTTGGTTTTGTCCCCTGTAAAAAAAAAAAAATAGATTTCGTCCTTGTAAAATAAAGATTCTTCAGGATTGCCCTCCGAGCCCTTTGAGTCAGCAGAATCTCTGACGTGGCAACTAAGTGGCTTTTTATTTTTTATTTATTTTTTGATTGCCACGCGTAAAAAACAATTTACATGTTATTAATAATTAAAAAAAATTAAAAATATAAAAATTAAATTTCAAAAATTATAAAAAACAAATTAATTAGGAAATTAAATTTCTGCTGAGTCAATGGGCTTAGGGGGAAAAACCAAAAGTGCCCTATATTACAGGGGTAAAAGTCTATTAACCCTAAAAAAAACATCATTTATCTACTTAAAAAAACTCTCATTTGTTAGTCCTAAATTTAAATAGCAGCAAATATCCAAAAGAAATTATATTTGTGCAACAATTCATAAGATAACTTTTAGGACAATACTTTTTCTCCTTCTTTTTTTTAAACAAAAACAATATTGAGAGAATTAAAAATATAGATTGAGTAAAAACACAATGTTTATACGAGAGAGAATTGTCTTAAAAGTTGTTTCAAAAATAACTCTACAAATATCATTATTTTTCAGTATCCAATATATCAATAAAAATGTCTCGGTTTTGACCTAATAATTTACATTTGTCTAATTTGATATATCTTTATATCTAATCCTTCCTAACACTCCAACCCTAAACTAAAAACAATTGGCGCCCCCATTTGAATTTAAAATTTGAAATCTCTCTCCACCAATTAGTAATTAGTTACCATCCATCACACAACATAAACTTTCAATCTTCAATGCACATTCAATGATGTTTTATTTCCTATATACATCCCACAACCTATCAACTTTTTTTTTGTTCATCTTTTTTTTCCAGCACTGCTTTCTCTCTTCAACACACGCTTACTCTCCCTCTGTCCACCACGGCCTGCCCTCACATGTCCATGGACCTCAGAATGGCGGGTTCTTTCCGTTCAAGCCTTCTATCACCGAAAACGTGTCAGTCCTTACTCATTCACTTCTTCCTTCACCGCCGAAAAGTTCATGTGATTCTCCTACTTCCTATTCCCTTTTCAACTCTGGTGGCGGTGGTGAACTAAGTGGTTGTTCCATAGCTATGAATTGCGGCAGCTAGAACGAAGCAACATATTATGACGGATTACTCTTCTTCAATGATTGAGGTAATTGCAGAGCTTCTGGATTCTTTCACGCTTCGGGATAGCATTTCGGCGATGATTCGGATTCAAAAGGTGAGGTAATGCTTATATATTCTCCTCATATCGTATCAGATCATTCTTGAGAACAACGAATCATTTATTTTTGTTTGGTTTTGTTTGTTCTTATAAATAACATTCCTTATTAGATTGAGGAATTGTTTGGGGTTGTGTTTGTAAAAACATGTTTGTTTCTTTTTGTTTTCAGAATATTCTATGTTGTATCTTTGGGTATTTGAATTATTATTGATCTTATTGTTTTCAATGGCTTGATTTTCACCCTTTGGGTTATTCTTCTCGTGCTATTGGTTATTGCATATTGTGGTTGTTTGTGCAAAACTTAACTATGCTAATTTTGTATTTAATTTGAGTTGATGCCTTAATATAGTTAATAGTAATCCATGATAAGTTACTTTGAGAAATGTCAGAGCTTTTAGATCATTACATGTATCTCATTGATTTGCTATTTGGTTGTAATAGATTCATATGGCTTTGAGTCCATGTTAAAAGCCAAAGACAACACGGGAGCATATCAATTGAACAATTTTGATCACATGTTGTATCACCCAATCAGTGAGTCCGACCAAATTATAAGACATTGGATACAAGCTATTGTTGAGTTAATAGTTTGTAAATCATGCTAAATTCTCAATGATTTTGATCACATGTCAACAAATTTTTAACTTTACAATTTCCTTCACTTGCTCCTTTTTTAGTATCTTTGCAAAACTAAAATTCTTAGTTTAGGGTTTCTAAAGGACATTGTTTTTTTTTTTGGATAGAAGTGAAGGGCATTGTTTGGAAGCAGAATGTGTGTCAATTAGTTCATTTAAGAATGTTTTACATTTTTATCTTTTTCTTTTTTGTTTTTGTTGAAGTCTATTTTTACTCATTGCTGCTACATTGTTTGGAAGCAGAACATGTGTCATCCCTTTCTCATATATAACAGAATTATTTGGTTTTTCCAACATTGTTGATCAAGACTTTGGGGTCGAACTTGAGACGTTGTGTTCTTTAATGATCTTGCCTACAATCAATTTGAAGTCCTAATTGAGAAGATAATCGGAAGATTATACTTCAGTGTTGGATGGCTTGAACTCCATAATGTTTACGAATTACGAGATAGTGGTTCTGTAACTTTGATCAACGTTTAACCAGCTTGATTCGTCATCCAAGTGAAGTATCATTATGGTAAGGAGATCGTGTATCCAAAACATTCTCTACCGTTGTTTCAAAGATTGAACCGACTCATGTTTTATGAGCATATGGGATTGTACTTTGTAATGTGGAGTCTTCATGTTCCTTATGCACATGATCTCAGGAACTTTACATATGGTTCTGTCAAGTTTTTAAGTGAGGATGATGTACAATCAGATTCTTTTAAAGTTGTTTGGAGTCGATTCTTTTAAAGGACACAAGGAATGTTTATTTTATTGATGACATGCGACATGTATGGAAATGCACTAATGCATTCGTTGAAAAGCCCTGAATTACACAATGAAATTAGAAATACTACTGCACACTTCGATGACTGTCTCGAGGGACTGCAATCAAAATTGGTGCTCCAGCAATTGAGAGAAATTCTGTTTTATTTATGACATTGATAGTGTAGTGTGGTCTTTTGTTATATGGCGTGTACCATTTCCTATGTGTATGTCTTGAACTGGGATTTGTCTTCATGTATTACTATTGATTTGCATGAATGATTCATGGATACTTGGTTCTTTATTTTTAGATTATGCTCACTTGGATCTTAAATTAATCAGTTAGTTTTATGGCTAATAACTTTGTCATACGTAATGATATAAGAAGGATCCATGTTTTTTAAAAAATAATATTATACACACTAACATCATGTTAAGACAGTAGATGTTCAATGATAAACGAATACATCATAAAAAAACAAATCAATCAACTTGAATCATACATAAAGTTAGCCTTGCTATAAAGTAAATGAGAATATTGATCTTTGGCCAATTCTCATTTTTTCCCTCGATATATTACAAAATTTGTGGAATGTCTCGCTATAAGTTTGTATAATTTCACATGTTTGGCGCCAGTCTCCATAATGTTTCAACCATATTTTATATAGATCTGCACATTTGTTTTGAAGGATCGATTAAATTAACTAAGTTGTTGGTTTTATAAAAAAAAAAAGTTGTTGGTTTTAGAAATTATAGATAGATAATACTTGTAAATATCTACTTTTAAAAATGTATATGATCAGTGCTGTCACACGGGTAGACGATCTAGTTAGGTCTAAAACGTGTTAACTTGATTTCCTCTTCCATGTACAAATTTGGATAAATTTGCCCCTTTTAACCGGTTCAAGCCACATCGAAGTCATGTAACCATCACCATTCACCAATTCAACAACTGCATCGAAATTACGTAGTTAGGTATTGGTAGGTCACTGAGCTATGTTAAGAAAACGTAAATCGAAGATATATTTCCTCGTCTAGATAAAGATCATAGATTGATCCCATTTTTTCTTAAATAACAGTAACTGGTCATTGAAAAATCGAATATATAGATTTTAATATTTTACAAGTATTCATATTTTACAACTTGCAGCCAAGAGGGAAAATGAAAATTAATTGAATAATGCACAAGTAACTATCCAATTAGGATACTACAACAACTTGAAATGAACTTTTTTATTCGTGTGGATATATGGAAAACAAATAGATGAATCACTTTAAAACAATAGAAATTGATAGACATGGGCTGAGGTTGTTGCTCTCCGTTCATGGGTCTGGTCGAGTTCTGGTCCGCGGTTGTGTTTCCTTTTGTTCCAGATATGGTGCGGCTGCTCTCTATCAAACCTCCTGCTAGCATGTTTTCTCTCCTACATCTGGTTGTTTATTCCGATCTTCCATCCCCACTCACTCAATCACACACATGTTTGATTGCATCAATGGAAGCAGTAATAGTCGGTGAGGATGCAAGTTGTTATTACTGGGACAAGTGTAGGTGGTCTCATTACTACCATGTTAGCAATCATAGGCTAACAACCGTCCTTTATTTGCTGCCAAAGAATGTGTGTCATTCTACCTTCAAAACTTGTCGAATAGTGTTTGGTGGTGTTGGGGTGGTGCTGGTCGAGTTGGGCGGTGGCGAGGGCGTTATGGTGGTGATGTGGTGGTGGCTCGGTGGGAGGCTTTTTGTGCCGGGGAGGTGTTGTAGCGGTGTGTTGCGTCGACCAGTTGAAGGTTGGTGTTGTTGTTTACTCTAGCGATGGACACCTTCTCCTTGTCACCGGCGGCCGCCTCTATACGATATGAATTGTGTGTCCGCTTCAGACCGGCGTTGTTGCCCGTGTTTTGTTGTTGGATTTCGTCTTCCTCTAGATTTGTGTTTTGTGTTGTCGTCTGTTTCTTGGTGAGGTGATCTGGCGGGGTAGTCCTATGGTGGTGGTGGTGGTGATGTGTGGTGGTGGTGGCTCAGTTGAGGTGATGGTGGTGGGGATGATGTTTGGTGGTGGGGGGTGTTTTTGTGTTGTAGTGACTTCGGTTGAGGTGGTGGTGATCTGGTTTGCGCGGGTGTAGGTAGGGGTTCTCTTGATGTGGTTTGGATGAGTAGTCGTAGATCTGGAGTCAGAATGATTTGCGGGCGGGAGTTTTTTCAGGGTGTGGTTTTGTCGCTTGGTAAGGAGGTGGGTGTTTTTGAGGTGGTTGTTGTGGGTGATTCCTTGTGGAGGCCGCCTCTGTTTTTCGGGTCCACATTCGTTGTCGCTGGCTCTAGTTTGAGTGTTGGGTTCTTTAGGTGTTTTAGGGTGTTTTGAGGGTGCATGTCCTTCGAGCTCAGCAGTTTCCTTCTTTGATTTGATTGACATTTTGTACCACCGCAAATCACGCCGTTTGTCTTACTTTTTGTGTGTTGGATGCTGGTGGGCCGATTATGTTGCTTCGAGATCGGGAGTTGGTGTCTTGCTGCAATTTTGTTTTGGCTAGCTTTGGTGCTCCTCTGGTGGATCGGGGGTGAGGGTGCCCTTCCAAGTTGGTTCTGAAGTCTGATGGGCCCATCGCTTTTGGTTCGAGATCGGAAGTCAGTTGATTGGTTCAAGTTTGGTTTTGGGCTGTTTTAGGTGCTCTTTCGGTGGTCTGGAGGTTGTGCGGTGGTGGAAGCGGAATGATTTTTAGAAAAGGAGTTCTTCGGATTTGGCTCAGTATTGGTGTTGAGGATTGGATTTTCCTTTACAAAGGTGTTCTTTTGGGATGAGTAGTGGCAATGGGTGTTATGGATTTCATTTTTCGGTAGTTGGTTGTATAGGAGTCAACTTTAGGTGTTTATTTTGGTGGGTGTCAATTGTAGGAGTGTCTTTGTTGGTGTTTGTTTTTAGGTGTTACGTCTATATACGACGCCTTTTGGTTGTACTTCATGTTTCACCGGTCTCTGTTCGTCTTGTACATGGATTTGGTGTTCAATAAAATTTTGCTGATTCAAAAAAAAAAAATTAAAAACTCAATGTTTAAATCCTAGCAACAGAAAATATACTAGTTTAACAACTAATATACCAACATTTAAGAACAATGTATAATATATTTGAGGTTCAAACCTCAACCACAGAAGAAAAAAAAAACTAATATTAGGGAAAGAATTATACTTAAAAGAGTAAGAATTATAAATAAAAGAGACTATTAATTCAATCTTTATGTGAATATTTGGTTCCAATAATTCACACATACGAATTAATAGTCTGGAATTAAACTGTATAATATACTTTGTGTGTCAATGTCAATGTGGTACCACATTGACACAGCAAAAAGTGAACCTCCAGACTTTATTTCACACACTTAGTTTCTTTGTGTGTTAAACTGTTCATACAACTAGAGTAAGAATTATACTTAAAAGAGACTATTGATAGGCTAATATATCAAATAATAAATAAATAAATAATAATATTATTTGAACTTTGAAAGCAAAGGTTGCAGTCAATCTTGGAGTTGGAGGTAAGGTGGTACGTAGGGGTGGGGCCTTAATGAAACACTAGTTACTTGACCAACCAAATTTGCATTTTGGGTATAGGACGTTCACTTCACACCACCCCACCCACTATTACCAAAGATTTTGCTTTTTTCCAAGCACTTCTCCTAATCACGTCGCTCATCACGGAGGGATACCCCTATCTATTTCCCATCCCTATCTTTTTCCATTGTCGTTTTGTAACAATCTTGTATTCAAAATATAAGTATAAAATCACCTTTATATTAATTTTTATTTGAAATACTATTGAATATTAAAAATGTTTAAATGCTTTAGACGAAATTTGAACTTTAACTTGCCAGGCTGTGAAAAATCAGTCTCTTTTGTTACAACTTATAAAAAAAAGGTTAATTAAGTGTTTACTCCCTATAAATATTCACAGTATTGTTTTTAGTTCCTACAAAATATAATCACACTTTTTAGTTCATATAAAATTTTCCATCAGCATTTTTAGTCCCTATAAAATTTTCCATCAGCACTTTTAGTCTCTGTCAAAAAATTTCATCAACAGTTTTGGTCTCTAAAATGCTTAAGGAAAATGTCACAAGGACTAAAAAGTGTGATTTTATTTTATAGGGACTAAAAACAAAACTGTGAATATTTATAGGGATTAGAAACTTAATTAAACCTAAAAAAAACTCTTCTATTAGACCTAATTCATATGGATCACTCTCCACTTTCTTAACTATACTATATTGAAAAATGTTAGATATCAAGAATGATTTTATCAAGAAAGATTCAAGAATGACATGGCACAATAATCACTCTTAGATTTCAGTCTCATTTATTAATCTTTCATAAAAAAAAATACATAACACCCACCCCCACATGAGTTCCGGCCAGACAGAGATTTTATTGGCTAACATTAATTTCAAGACAATTTCTTGATAAAATCTAAGGGTGATTATTCTACCATGTCATTCTTGAAATTTTTTTGATAAAATCTTTCTTGATGTATAACATTGCTCTACTATATTATAAACATAATAAGTGGAGTTCCTTTTTTTTTTTTCTTAACGGATGGAGTTCTTTTTATGTTATCCTCAAAAAATAAATTTCATTTATACATACTATTACTTCAAGCGGATGGACAAAGCGTGTCAACCTATCTGCATTTTCTTACTTCACTTCATTTTAAACTACACTCTAACACGTAGGATGTATGAGTTTTATAAAGTTTCATGTATAAGTATCAAACCGACTATATTATTAATTTTAGAGTTACATTCAAAGTTATAGAAACAATAAAACTAAGTTATGATTGAGAGTGTCGAAATGCAAAATCTCAAAAAAGAAATCAACAAAAAAAAAGTGGAAATAAACTAAATTATGTGAAAGTAATCAAACGTGGAAATAAACACAATAAAAATGAGTGTTGGTGGCTTAAAAAAAAGGACTTTAGGATTGCATATCTATTTTGGAAGCAAAATCTTTCAATAAAAATGTTAGTGGTCTAGTGTAAAAGATCAAAGGAGTTATTATTATGGGTACCTCGTTCGATTCCTTGCAAACCTTTTTTTTCAATAAAATTATTTAGATCCACCAAAAAAGACGGGATTAGGGTTGATTGGAGACTATCTAACATTTATATATACTAGAACCATGACCCGTGCTGACGCACGGGTCTTATTTTCATGTAGAAACTCACAATGTTACCTAAGCCAATATTATACCATAGTAGAATAAGTCATAATAATTATAACAATAAGTCGTAAAACATAGAGAGTACAAAATTTATGATACATTCTAAGCCATGAATCATAGGAATAGAAGAACTTTAATTCTGTTAAATAATAGAAAGTACACAACCTAGGGAAAATTGTCAGGCATAAATAATTAACAATGAAGAAGTTTAATTTTGGTCAATCCTTCCAAGTACACAATTTAGGATACATTGCGAAAAACTTCGTGATAAACTACATTAGAAGTTACATCAGTGTCTTCACCATCATCATCAGATATTAATATGTTCAAACCTTCTATTGAAGTAACCCTTGACAAAGCCACGTACAATTGACCATGAGAGAAGATAGGCGATGGCAAATATACGCCAACATGTTTCAAAGATTGACCTTGGCTTTTGTTTATAGTCATTGCAAAAGAAACGGTAAGCGAAAATTGCTTTCGTTGAAACTTGAAAGGAATTCTAGTATTAGACAGTATCAAAGATATTCTTGGAATAAAAACTTTATCACCTATGTTAGAGCCGGATATGACTTGTCCTTCAAGCACAAACTTACCCATCCTTGTAATGACCAGCCTAGTTCTGTTGCACAATCCCAAACTCTGATCTATATTTCTCAACAACATCATTGGAACTCCTACTTTTAAGCGCAACTTGTGATTTGGAAGTCCAGACGCAACTATTGTGTTGAGAAATTCAGGTGTGTGAACATCGTCCGCTGCATCGGTACCTGTTTTATTTGCTAATGGGCTATCATAACTCAAATATATTTTTTCTTCTCCTGGCAGCAAGTCCAACACATACTCGTTTATCCGATCAACAATGGAATTTTTAGGGGCTAATATAGCTCTGTTTTGAAAGTAATCTATATTGCTCGTATCTTCTAAAAGATTTGAGTAAGTGTTAGAAACAATTGAAGCAAGAGGATCACCTGATGTTATAATAAGTAAGTCAGATGGAATACTAATAGTAATATCTACATCATTGATTTCCCCAACTGTACCATCACCAATACACAATACCTAATCTTAAAATAGCTTTCTTTCTTCAATGTCTGACTCACGTGCACCGTGTAGAATTCTCATATTTTTGGTGAGAGTGAGAACCTCACAAAATCTCCAAAGATGAGAAGAGTTAATTGTCGCATGTACAACTTCTAGTCTGATACTTTTGGGTATTACTGGTAATATATGTCTGAAGTCACCACCAAAAACCACAACTTTACCACCAAATGGAATGTGTTTATTTCGCATGTCCACCGCTTTAAGAATATCTCTAAAAGAGCAATCAACTGCCTCAAAATAATGTATGTGCATCATCGGTGCTTCATCCCAAATTATGAGCTTTGCCGTAGCAATCAATATCGCTAACGGTGAATCTGGTTCAATGGTACATGTTGAACACCCGTCAACACTGAAAGGAATACAAAACCTAGAATGCGCGGTTCTTCCACCTGGTATCAGCAATGCAACAATTCCACTCGATGCAACCGCCAACACTATTTCACCTTGAGATCTCAGTGCAGCGCACATAGCCCTCCATATGAATGTTTTTCCCGTGCCACCGTAACCGTAAAGAAAGAACAGACCAGGCCTACCCTCACCAACCCTTGTCATTACTCTATCATAAACATGTCAACATTAATCAGCACCTAACACGGAAAATAAATCAACATGTCAACAACCTAACAAAAAAAGACAGGCGTTGGTAAATATAAATATTCTTACAACAAACATTTTCCATACCAAAAAATCCTTGGATACATCAAATTCAGTTAACTTCTTCACAAACTCTATTTGAAAGTTGTTGACATCACGATGATAAGAAATCAAAGGAGTGAAAGGGGGGAGATTATGATCAAAAGTTGTCTGGACATTTGTTTTGTCAATCATAAAATGCATAGGAGGATCAAATACGGGAGGCTTAATCATTTTGTTAAACCTATCTTTCAGTTTAATCACGAACTTCATTTCATCCACAAATATAAGAGAAACCCAAGCACCCAAGCTGATCCCATAAAAATCACGCAAGGATTTCCATCCCTTGGAGAAAAACACAGACTCATCAATTCTTTCAACCGACACCTCGAACTGATTGTTTTTTGCATCACTCAAAGTCGCAAATCATTGAACTTGGTTGCCAAAGTCGTTCATGAACATGTTCGGTAGCACAACAGCCCCCTGATGCAACAACAAACACAATTAGAATCATCATAGATAACAAAAAAAAAATTGAAACATAAGAGACAAAATCATCTTCACCTCTTCAACATCATACTCGACTATGTATGTCATAAACTTCATACAATACTTGTTGACAACACTTTCAAAGGATGGAGCTGGATTTTTGAGCAAAAGACCTGCAACATCATAAAGATTTAAAAAATAGGAAACGATATTAAAACACGCCGTAATTGTGAGAAAAAATAATTGTATTACTTGTCAAGCAGTGATAGGACAGCAGAGTTTCAATACCACGGTCCTCCATTTGAATCAACGATAGAATAATGGAAGGAGAAAGGAGACTGATTTTATAGACTGTTTTTTTTTTTGGGTACAAAAGAGGGCCTACGGCCCAAAAGAAAGAGAAAAAAAAAACTAAATTACACGCAGATACCTAGGCATGCAAGCCCCAGAAATATCATCATAAACGAGTCTTTGAAGTTCACTGGGTGGAGACTCCAAAACAACCAAATTCCAAGAATTCAATGATAGGCTAAAATTTGCCAGCCAGTCAGCACATTTGTTGCCTTCCCGCCAAGTGTGAATAACCTGAGTATGCCAATCTCGCTGAAGGATCTCCTAAATACGTCGAACCAGAGAAGGGATGGTTCC
>Ga0315914_1002622_pt1 | contig 27518 bp, 9 predicted proteins | sample MpolenodulesMG_FD_203920 | JGI IMG/M metagenome (GOLD analysis project Ga0315914, IMG submission 203920) | Medicago polymorpha root nodule microbial communities from Los Angeles, California, United States - elongated nodules | ecosystem: Host-associated > Plants > Roots > Nodule | place: USA...
CCTCCTTAGTAACCTGCAGTGTAACATTAGCAAGCAATAAAATGAGCTCCCCCACCATCTCCTCCTCCCAGACAAACAACCTCCGCCTCCACCGCCAAGACTCACCACCCTCCCCCCACCCTAACTGCGACATCTCATACACCGACTCCCCTTTAAGAACTGACAAATCAAATAACCTGCTAAACCTGACCCTAAAAGACACCCCACCACACCACACATCCGACCAAAACAGAGTATTCCTCCCGTTCCTAACATAGCGACTAACATGATCGCTGAAAGACATCTCCCTACCCAGACTGCTAACAACACGCCACCAATCAGAGGCCTCACGACCTCCCGCCCTCAACCGCCCCTCATCCACCCCATACCGTGCCGACAACACCCTAAACCACAAGCTCTCCCTATCCTCCAACACCCGCCAGCACCATTATCAACTACTTGTTAGTAAGATTGATTAAAAAAAGACTGCCCGTAAAATCTAATTCAACTGACAATGTCAAAATTGTTAGATTATATGCCTTCATTTGAGTTTGAATCCGGAGTTTTATAGTGTATGTGAGTTTTAGTGCTCTTTACCACTTCATCTACGGAAAAAAATCTAAAGAAAAGGACTCTTTTAGTAAGAATTTGACCTCAAACCTGTGAATTTACCAGTGATACGAACTCTATTCATAGTTTTCATACCAATATTTTACAAAAAGAAAAACACTAAATAAGGAAGAGTATTATTCTTTTTTTGAATAAATCAAGGAAAAGTTTTTTTTTCTTTTCTGATAAAGACATCAAGGAAAATTATTTGGATATTAGCAACAAATGAATGAAAGAATGAATCTGGTGAGTTTCTTGGACCAAGTTCATGGAAACTAAAGTCCAACAAAATGAACTAATAATAATGACATAGAAAGAAAAAAATCTACTAATAAAGTTTGAAAATAAAAACCACGTCAGCAGAGTATGTACTGGAAGTTGAACACGCAATATTAAAATTAAATATTTTGGACTATGTTTAAATTTCAGTTATTATTTAGACTTACATGGATATAGATTGAGTGTTGGTGTAACATTATTTTACATAAACTATGCAATAAAGAAAGGTATGACGATAATCTATCATCAAATAAAGTAAAAGTATTGAAATAAGTAGGAGGAAATGATCAAAGAAAACTCATAAACACTTAGATGAAATAAAACGGAGTTCTTTTTGCTTAACCAAAGTTTTAGGTTTAAATCCAACCTTGAGTATGCAGCAACGTTTCGTAGTTACGCGCGTGAAGAATACTTAGTTTACAAAAAAAAATAGTTTAAAAAAAAATAAAAATATTCCATGTAAGTGCAATTTTTCCTTGTGATAAAATCAATAAAAAAGAAGGTTGTGAATAAAGTTATTTATTCACTATGTTAATTTAAGCACACTTGTTTCTTCCAAAACATAAGACAAAAAAAATGGTTCCATGGAATTCATTTCCATTACAAATAATCTATCAAGTATTTGGTTGGTTAGCTTTTCTTTCATGGTCTCTTGCTGGCTACCCTCAACTCATCTCAAATTTTCGTAGAAAAAGGTTAGTAAATTTTTTCATATTATTTTCATCTTTTCTTCTTCATGTTTTTACTAATTTTTTTCATTATTTTTCTTATGACTTTTTTCAGTGTGGTGGGGTTAAGCTTAGATTATACAATCTTGAACTTTACTAAACATTGGTCATATCTCATATACAACGCTTCCCTCTTCTTTAGTCCAGTTATTCAGAAACAGTACTTTGAGAAATATGGTTATGGACAGGTATGTTTGTTCTTTTTCACATCATGGTTTTCAATTTTATGCAATAAATAAATGATCATATTTGTGATGAAACTTGTGTGTGTATATTCATAATTTTCAATTGTGGTCATGATAACGGTTGCAACCGCGATATCTGATATTGTGGAAAACCGTGATAAAATATGGCTTATTAGCCTCAATCGCAGTCGCGTTGTGACTTCAGCAATATCTAAATTCATTAAGGTCTAATATGCAGACCTTAATTTAAAACCATGTATATATGTTAAAAATATATGCTACCAAGACGGTTTTAAAGATACTCTTTTTGGTTGAAAGTCAAATTGGTTCCATTAAAACACGTGGGCCCACATAAATTTCATGGAACCCATTTGAATATCAACAAATTAAAGAACGAGTGTTGGAATGTGTTAAAATGTGTGTCGCCGACTCTTATCTTAAACATATGACATGAAAATTACATTCTTTAAAGTAGAACATAGTGTTGATAAGAAATTCAAAAGTATGCTTAGTTTTGATTAATTGCAGATGATACCTGTAGCTGCTAATGATGTTGCTTTCTCCACTCATGCAGTTATAATCAATCTGATTGTAATATCTCAATTTGCTATCTATGGAGTAAGTATATATATAATCAACTTGTTGTTGAGCTTTTCATAATTCAAAGAAAGAGTATTTGTTTTCATGTTTGAGTACTCTTTGCTAGAAACCAAACGTTCGTTTTGAGGCGCGCTCAAACATGAAAACAAATACCCTAAGGGTTTGTTTAGTTTGAGAAAACATTTACACGAATTTAAAAGTGAAATGGTGGATAAAATAGAAAATGTTTTCTTAAACCAAACAAGTCCTAATAATAGTAAATAAGTTGCTGATTTTTCTAAATTGCTTATGCAGCAAGGAACTCAAAAGTTATCCAAATATGTGATTGCAATAGTTGCTGTTGTATGGTTCAGTGCTGCTGTTTGTTTTTTCATAGCATTACCTACCCAATCATGGCTTTGGCTAATCTCCATTTTCAAGCAAGTTTCTTTCTCATTTAAAAGTTTCAACATTCAATTCATATACTTTAGAGTTTCATCTCATATGTATGTAGATAAGATTTTTTCTTTGTTTTTGAATCATATTGCGTGATAATATCAACTTATTTTGTCTCCTGGTTAGGATGAAAAATGTTAAAAATTTGTAATAATGTCGATTAAAAAGCTACACCTAGATATAGAAAATATGATTGATTCAATTGCAAAGGATTTTACTTATACAGAATGTAGGGAAACTAAATACTTGAAGGACAACCTAATGTTTTTTATTGAACCCCGTCGCCTGTCTAAAAAAAACTATAAATAATCTTAGATATATCAAACCTTAAGATTATCATTGATTTATTTGATGAGTAAGAAACGAAAAAGTTGGAGTTACTCAGAAAAAAGTCGTAAATGTGAGTCTCTTTTGTGATCTTTCAATGTTGATATATTCCTTCATTTTTCCTTGTATTTTATCCATTTATAACAACACTCTTATTTTGATATAATTGTTATTATTGTAGCTGTGTTTTGTAATGTGCTATGATTATTAGATTTTCTTCTAATAATTTGTTAAAATTAATTATATTGCAGCTCAATTCAAGTCTGTATGACCCTCATCAAATATTGTCCCCAGGTTTCAATGTCTCTTTATGTTCTTCTTCAACTTTTAATAAGCTAATATTAGTTTTCAGGGTAGTCCATGCTTAAAATTCATTTTGCGATTCTTAACTCACCAACCGAGCTACTTATCTAGAGACAATAGAATCGCTAATTTTATATCGGCGTCTAATTTACACGATCGATGAATCTCATTAATTTCATCTTTTGAAGTTTTGAAATATATTAACTTAATTAATCCCCTGGATAATTTGTTGCTAAGTTATGGCTATTTTTGTTATGAAATATAGGCATTCATGAACTTCTTGAGAAAGAGCACAGATGGATTTAGCATTGGCAATGTTCTTCTTGATTTTTCAGGAGGGATCTTTAATTATTCACAAATGGTTGTACAGTCCATAGATCAAGGTTTCTGATTTTTACTAGCAAGTAAAATTGAATTAGACCATGCAATCAAATTATTTGACTATTAGCGTCCATTTGGATTAGTTTATGTTAGAGCTTATACAAAACAGCTTATGCAAATAAATAAGTTTCTATGTATTATTTATAAGTTTGTTAAGGTATTTTATGAAAAAACAGTTTATGAAGATACAATTTTCGTTAGGGAAAACTTAAATTAAAATAAAAACTTATTTATTTACATAAGCTATTTTTCATAAGCTCAAAATAAGTTTAATCCAAACTAGGTCTGAGTGTTAGTAGTTATGACTTATGAATTTCAACTTTTTTTATATTTAGATTCCTTGGTGAATTTCTATGGAAACATTGGTAAAGTTATGATATCTTTGGTATGTAATCTTCTTTTACTCCACATCTTATTTTATACAATGAAAAAAAACATCTTATTATTGTTAAATTACAAATGGTAATTAATTTTATTTTATTTTAATCACAAATGCAGGTAACTATATTCTATGATTCAATTTTAATGTTTCAACATTATATACTATATTCTCACAAGAAAGTGTTAACTACTTCTGAAAATTCTGAAGAAATCCATAAACCACTGATCTACTCAAGTTCATCAGATCAACAAATCCATGATTCAGTGTGAATTTTATCACTCTATCAGAAGTTGGAGGTTCTTAAAGCATGTAGTGTAAAAAACCAAAATGAATCAATATACCTTGTGTAAATGCTTGTTTGAATATTTTTAACTAATAAAATCATCTTGTAATATAATATTTTGGCTACACATATTAAAGCCTAATATTTTAATAGTTTTTCCAGTTTAATTTTTTTATGGATTTGATAAATACTTCGTCCGTCCCAAATTATAAGCAAAAAAATTTACTCCCTCCGATCTTATTTATAAAAAAATTTTGACTTTTTTTTAGCTAACAAGACTTTATGTTTAAAAAAGAATATGAATTTGATTCTTTAAGTCGTTCATTTTGAGAAACAACTTAACTCGGTTAAAAAAAAAAAAGAGTAAGAAATTGTTGACAGTTCAATAATTAATCTCATTGCGAGTTCAAAAGACACAAGCCTTGTAGATATCTTTGAAGGGTCAAAGACATTTATTGGGATGGGTTAGAGAGGATTATTGAGTTTATGACTATGCAGCAAACAGAAGAATTTGCTTGAAATTCAAAAGGATTAGAGTCAAACATTTATTTTAGATAATTAAAAATGATTACTCCTTCCGTTCTATATTATAAAAAAAAAATATTACATTTATTAAGAAAAAAAATCACACTTTATTGAGTATCTTATTTCAGATTTATTGATCCATTAAGATATACAAGATATTTTTTATTTTTATTTTTATAAAAAAAACCTAGTTAACTAAAAACCATACTTTAGGCCAGTCAAAAAGTTTTTTAGACTTAACAGACAAATTTATTTAAATAATTATAATCATAATTTTTTAGTTATTATTAGATCTTGAACATGGGTTAAAATCAAAAGCTTATTATTTACCTTTGCGATTCAATCAAACTAGATATAAATTAGGCCAAATACCTCCTTGGGTCCTTTAAGTTTTACGTTTGTCTCAGATAGGTCCTTTACGTTTCGAGTTTGTTTCGGATAGGCCCTTTCTGTCAACCTCGGTTAAGCCAAAGTTGTTATGTCCGTTAAGTGGGTTAGTTGGTCCTCTCTGACACTTGGCATCAATTTTTTCCCCAACCAGATCAACTTTGACTTAACGGACATATCAACTTTGGCTTAACGGAGGTTGATAGAAAGGACCTATCTGAAACAAACTCGAAACTTAAAGGACCTATCCGAAACAAACTAAACACTTAAAAGATCTATCTGAAACCTTAGAAACTTGAAGGATCTATCTAAAACAAACATGAAACTTAAAAGACTCGGAGAGATATTTGGCCGATAAACTAATAAAACTTAATGCATCTTTATATTTTAACTCCTAATAAATATTTAGGGAACCTTTTCAAAAATTAAAAATTTAGCGAGTCTAACAAAATACCTTGTAACATACCTTGGATAAACGCTTGTTTCAAATTGATTAGACCCACACACATGCATCGAATATGAATATGATTACTTTCGATAAAAGGAAAATTAAGAAGGGAAAAATTTATAGAGACATCATTCTTTTCAACACATAAATGACAATTTTTCTCTTAAAAAACATGACATATAGCAAACTTTTTTTTGGTAGATTTCATATAGCAAACCTTTATTTTAATTGGGGTTAAACTATGACATCATTTCACAAATAAAAGTAGGTTCAATTGATAAGAAATTGATTCATTCGTAAGAGTGTGCATTTAACTTCTATTGTCAATAAAATACTCTCGTTGTCAATGTAACTTTTTTTAATGAGTGATCTATAAATACTTTATGAAATGGTTGGCCGCACTCATCTAAACTTTGGATCGGTTTGAATTGTTTTATTTTTTTATCTTATAAAAACTAACTTATGCAAATAAATTTGTATTTTCAAAACATGTTTATTCATAAACTTCATTAAGAAGTTTATATCTTTCATGAACAAAAGTTCAACTAAAGTCAATATGGACTAACTCAACTCATAAAATGTTAACGCATAATGAAATTGAATATGAGAAATATAGGGGAGGCACACATCCCAAGAACTTCAAAACCCCTAATTTTCAACAATTTGCAAAATTTTCAGATCTAATTTCATTATGGCATCAGAGTCTTATCTATCCGATGTGGGACATGAGTTTTTCCCAATACACCCTGTCACGCGCAACATTCTTTGGGCTTTGGTGCGTGAATCGGCCGTCACCCCCAACAATGCTCTTTGAGCTTGGTGCATAAATCGGTAAGTGGACCCTTGAAACCGATCCAAAAAGGATGAGTTAGACCTTCAATTTCATTATTATTTGCATAAATTGTTTTCCGTGAACTCAAAATTATCAAAACGGATAATGAATAAACATGACATCATCCACCTTAATATCTCTCTCCGGTTCGCTATTCATGTCTCTGTAACAAAACCAAACAAACCGAACAGTTCAAAATATCACAAATTTTACGGTTCTTCCAATTCTTTCTCACTTCCCAGGTTCCATTCTCACTCTCTTCCCTTTTCATCTTTCTCAATTCACTTCATCATCATTAACACATAAACCAATTCAATTACTTAATTACTTTATTTATTAATTAACTACACCATTTTTATTCTAATTATCATTCATTGTTTTTTCTTTTCAGCTATACTATTCTGTAATATTCTTGTTATTTTTCATCATAATAGTGATATTATGTGTTATTCTTCTGCTTAATTAAATGGCATTAGAAAACCCTAACCCTATGATCTAGTATTCTAGTTCACATTTTTAAGAGACCTAAGTGGTTTTTTTGTGTGTATCTCTGTATGCAAGTGTAGAGACTAATCCATCGAGCCGGTTAGGACCGTAATGAGCTATGAAGCACGGATACAGACACTGACATCGGACACGACACTGACACGCTAATAATTTGTGAAAATCACATAATTGAGTGTAATTATATGTGTCAGTGCTGTGTTGGTGTCGGACACGACACGTATCTGACGCCAGGACACGCCTAATCTGAGGAGTGTCTGTGTTTCATAGGTAATGAGTGACAAATCTCTCTGTCAATAGATTTGACAGTGCATTCTCAACGCTGAAATCGAACCCATATATTTGGCCAAGTTGGAAGTGATCCATTACCATCTTGTTCAAGTGTTTTGGGTGACCTACCTATTGTTTATGAGAACTTCACTTTTTCAATCTTTAGGATTTTTGTCAAAAAAGATTTTTTTTTCTTTAGTATTGGCAAATTTTAGTAATTTCCCAAGTCGTCAATGAGCCCCGGTTAAGTACACATTGTTTGAGAGAATCGGAGTTCGAAAGAAGCGATTAGGAAAAAACAAAAAAATGCAGTAGACCTTAATCAATCACCAAAAGAAGTAGCCGACATTGTGGTGATTGATTAAGGTCCACTGCATTTCTTTTTTGAAACTATTAGCTGCATTCGATGTTTTAGATTGTGACCTCATTGCGATTCTTAATATGGTACAAAATCGCTGTGGCCTCAATGCAGTTGCTGGGATATAAAAGAACCTGATACTTCTGCTTCCAAAATCTTTGTCGTGTTGACATCGGAAAATCATAGAAAATCTTGATTTTGTGATCACAATTGTGGTTGCAGAGATAGACAAAACTTTGATGCCGCAGCCACAATTGTTGTCGACATTTTTAAAGCCTTGGCTGCAATTTTTGAAATCAACTTATTCGAATTCTGATAGAAAATGGATAATGCAAATTGGGGAGCAGCCACCACACTACTACTATATAATGTGTAATGGTCCAGTTTGTATTAGCTTTTATTTATGGGACTTTCTCAATTGAAATAAGTTTATAGTTCTTCTCAAATCTCGATTAAAATACACGTATATATATTTATGGAGAGTTGAAGAATAAGTTCTAGAGTGGTATTTATGGACATGCCTGTTCAATTGCTGTGCAAATAACACGTCAAAAGTTACAAGTCATAACTATAACACAAACTGTTTTTCCTGTTTTCTATTATTTCTTTTCTTCATATTCTGCAAGAGATATAGTGTTTGCTTCTTTTTTATATAATTAGCCATCATTGTATTTTGATCAACTCCTTTGCGCACTATATTTATCGCCAAATGTCTTTTGTCACCATTGTATTTTGCCCTCTAACTTGTTTTCCTTCTTGTATATTTAGAACACAAGTCCACGGAGGATACCAAACCTGATATAAAAAAGTATCCTTAAGAAAATTATGCCAAAAATGAATGTCTAATATCTCTTCGGATAGTGATTGATATGGGGCAAGAGAATCAGAGCCCCAAGGATTCTTGTGCTGCAGACAGTAAAGTGATCGTTGGCAATGAGAGTGATTGTACAAGTGCAAATGCTCATCCTGTTAGCCTTACTCAGATGGAAATCAATGATGAATGTCAGACCTCGAATACTTCCAATGAAGACCAGTTTTGTGTTGACATTAGCAGAGGACAGCTGTGTCAAAACCCCGATGCTACCTCTATACCAGTGACCGATACTCATGTAACAAATGAGGAGCAAATATATGTGGCACCAAATATTGGCATGGAGTTTGACTCAGAAGACCATGCTTACAAGTGTTATAACAAGTATGCTATTCTGAAAGGTTTCAGTATAAGAAAGGATTTCATCAACAAAAGTAGGATAGATGGTTCAGTGATGTCCAGAAGATTCACCTGCCATAGACAAGGTTTTCGTCCTAACAAAGGCTACACAAATCCAAAGAAATTTCAACAGGAAACAAGAACCGGTTGCTTGGCACATTTGACTATTTGTCGTCAGCCAAATGGCAAGTTTCGTGTCACTAGTTTTGAAACTGAGCACAATCACGAGTTTATAACACCGTGTAATGCTCATATGCTGACATCACAGAAAAAATTCAATTTTGCTCAAGCTGTTGAAGTGAACATAACCAAGTCCACGTTGGATGGAGTACCAAAACTGGGAATGGGATTTGATTCCGAGGAGCATGCATATGAATTTTATAATGCATATGCTGCACAAGTAGGTTTCAGTGTGAGAAAAGATTATGTAAATAGGAGTAAAGTTGATGGTGCTGTAGCATCAAGAAGATTTACTTGCTTCAGGGAAGGTTTTCGGCAGAAAGAGAAACGAGATACGGATGTAAAGAGACCTCGGAAGGATACTAGAATTGGATGTTTAGCACAACTGATTATTTCTCGTCAGCCTGATGGCAGGTATCACGTAACTAGTTTTGAAGAAAAACACAATCATGAGCTTGTGGCTGCGAGTAGAGTTCATATGTTACGATCGCAGAAGAGATTAGCTGCAATTCGAGCTGAAGACAACATTGTCGATGAAAGGTTTCATGATCTGGATTACGACCCTGTGTATTGTGAATATCAACTACCTTTCAAACACACAAGAGAAATACAAGAGGAAGAAGTTGAAAAGATTAGGCACTACTTTCAAAGCAAGAAATCAAAGGATCCTTCTTTCTTTTATGCTTTTCAGCTTGATGCCGAGAATCAAATAACTAACATATTTTGGGCTGATGCAAAGATGATAGTTGACTACAGTGATTTTGGCGATGTTGTTTGCTTTGATACGAGTTATAAATTTTACAAAGACTCCCGACCATTCGCTCCATTTCTTGGTATAAATAATCACAGGCAAATGATTACTTTCGGAGCTGCACTTCTATTCGATGAATCTGTGGAATCTTTTAAATGGCTGTTTCATGTTTTCATCGAGGCTATGTCTGGAACTAAGCCAAAGACAATCCTAAGAGATCAAGATGCAATAGTAGCTGAAGCTGTTAACTCCATACTACCTCAAACAAATCAACGAGTTTTTGTATGGCATGTCTATCAAGATGCTCTCAAGCAACTGAGTCATATGTATGTTGAATCCGATTCTTTTGTAAATGATTTGAACAGCTGCTTTTTTAATCATGAGGAAGAAGAGGATTTTCTTAATGCCTGGACTACTCTCATGGACATGTATAATCTGTGGGAAAACGAATGGTTGCGTCAAATATATGAAAGCAGAGACCAATGGGCCATTGCATACGAAAGACATTTTTTGTGCCGACATGTCAAGCTTGCTTGTGCGTGAAAATCTTACCAGCAACTTGAAAAAGCACCTAAAGAATGACTCAAGTGTTCTTCCATTTCTCAAGCATCTTGGGAAGATGGTGACTGATTGGCACTACAAGGAATTAGAAGCTAATTATGACGCGAGCCAGCATATGCCAGCCCTGATGGGCAATATCATTACATTAAAACATGCAAGAGATCCATACACACCAAAGATATTTGAGCTATTCCAGAAAGAATATGAAGCATCTCTAAATCTAGTGCTGGAGCATTGCAGTGAGAGTGGATCCTTGTGTAATTATAAAGTTAGCGTATATGAACAAGTCCGAGAGTATACAGTTACTTTCGATTCGTCTAATGAGACAGTTAGTTGCAGCTGTATGAAATTTGAGTGCGTGGGAGTCTTGTGCTGCCATGCATTAAAAGTTCTTGATTATAGAAACATAAGGATAGTTCCATCCAAGTCCATCTTGAAGAGATGGACCAAAGATGCTAGAGTTTGAGCTTTCAGTTTTTGGAGGCAAATTTGAACATGTCATTTAGAAAGGTTTTTAATTAACCAAGGCCCACACATGAATGTCATTTTTTGTATTTTGTGATAATCTTATGATAGAAGGCAGCATTTTACTTGCTGGAAAACTTCAATTAGTATGTATCTTAACCAACTTGCCAATTCAGTTATAGAAGCCTTTTCTTGTTATCTTTTTCCTGTTTTATTGTATGCGACACTACACTAATCTTAGAAAAGAAAAGTTTTTTGCTTCAACTTGAACTTTTTCCTATGCTAAAATTATCATGCATTTCATCCATCATAACACTCAAGATATGTCCAAATGACAGTAGAAATTATCTTTTGGACATTTTAAACTACATGATGGGAATGTTATTTGAATATATTGAGGTACAAAATAAAGGATATTGGTACCCAAAAATGAAGAAAAAAGAGAGGACTAAACAGTCATTTTGATCCCTAAAGTGCAAGGCATTTTCACTATAGTTCCGAAGTGTATCAAAATTATATAAATAATATCCCTAAGTGTGTCTTTTGGTAGTAATTTTATGGATCAAGTTGACTATTAGAAGACATATTTGATGACCAAACTATCTAACAAAAGACACATTTGAGGGCTAAATTCACTCAAGAAAGATACATGAATATATTTTATAATTTTGATACATTCAAGAACTATTGCGACACTGCCACGCCAAAATGATTGCTTACTCGAAAAAAGATGTTGGAAATAGACAAAGGGTTAGAAAGCTGCCAAAGTTGCTCTAACTTTGGTGCCTAGTTAAATGTGGTACAGCTTCATTTCTGTGAAGCTACATTTACAAGATTTTCTCCTCTCAACATAGTCCTTATTTGTAATTTCTACCATTTTGGTTCCTATGCTGAATATTTGGTGATGTATTCTCATGAGCCGTAATAATCTTCATTGAATTTGAAGTCAGAGGATGATGTGCCAAGATAGGACCATTCTTTGCAATGAAATTCTTGGTGCCATTGTTTTTCAGTGAAGGTCTGTTAAGAGGTAAAGAAGTTTTGCACTCTTTCATACTGAGAATTGGATATCTTCCCTCATTAGGTGATTCATGATGTGTCTGTGGAACCTGCAAGACAAACAGAAGAAGAATGTTAACCAAATTTTTACTATTACGGACACAACACTAACATGTCGATGCCAGGTAATACTTTGAAAATAAAAACTATATAATTGAAAATAACTGAATGTGTCGGTGTCGTGTAAGTGGCCGACACTGACACATGGTTCAAGTACATAGACATGGACTTGATGAAAATCTCCCCATTTACCAATTTGACAAATAAGATTACCTTTCTTGTTTCAATATTTGATGTTTTTCTTTCCTTGTAAAAATCTGGTAGTGGTCTAGCTTGGAAGCAAAAGCTTTGGCGCAGTTTTCGTTTAATCTCACTCCCTGTTTTCTCCTGCAAATAAGAGGATTATATATTATTATTGATTGATTCCCACAAAGAAATACTCTCCTATAAAGTTTAGTTTCTGCAAATAAAATCATCCACTTTTAGTCCTTAGTTTGGCGATTCAAGTGAAATCTTTATCTATGACTAACTTAACAAGAGAGTATTTAATAGACTCAATATATGTAATATTGTTAATTTTGTTTGTTACCAACCTTGAGTTTTGTATGCAGCTGCTGCGCTTTTTGTTCTTCATTAGCATTGAACTTTTCTTCCAGTTTCTAAAATTGATGAAAAACACAAGTACTTTAATGAATAATGATCATATAAAGTAAACCTCATAATCATTTGAATAGAAGAGAAACATAAGGGTTTTTGTTGTACCTTCTTTCTTCTTGCAGCCCTTTCTTCTGTCCTTAAGCTGAAAGGGGATGATATAATTGGTGATCTCATTTTGTTTCTGCATGCAAATAGAACATTAGAAAGGAAGATGGATTTATTGTGTGTTTGAGTGATCATCTATCAAATGATTTCGATGAACTTTATCACACGTTCACACTGAAGCTCCAATCTGTAGCTTCGTTCCTACCATGTGGTGAGAGCATCCCCCCACTGCGGTTCCAAACACTCTTTGAATTGTTTCAAATAGAATAGAACTGTTTCTACCAAAACCATGTTTCAGCCAATATGTTTTCAAACATCAGAAAACAACGTTTTGGCTTTGAAACGCGGTTTGAGTGCAACAAACACTGTTCCAAAAAAGCTATTAATATGATACTACTGAAACTCATATATTTGTGCACTTGGTGGCTACATTCCAACCTTAATCTAATAAGTTTCAATTCTTTCCAATGGTTTGAATTAAGAAGGAATTAGACACATAAATTACTCAATATTGGATTTTGTCGAACACTCTGAAAATTTCATTACTCATGTGATCAAAGTAAAAATGACTTACTCTCCAGAGAGCAATCGCCATTTAGGACCGGCTGTATGGTTGCGCAAGGCTGATGAATCAGTAGGTGTCTTGTTCCTGTGATTTTACAGAATTTATAAGTACGATCAGGACAGGAACGGCTAGAGAAAACTTGACACTGAAAGCAAACAGTTCTACATTATATTTAGTAACTTTGTAGAAATTAGGTACCTTTTCTTTTCTGTTAATGGAGTCAATGATGAGTGCTTTTGCATCTCCTTAGAAGCCTGCAATTAGTAAATTTGACTCATTTTAGCATTTTTGACAGCAATTGCAACTTGGAAGATCAGTCCAAAACTGAAGTTGGATTGACTATCAAATCAAGATTTAAATCATGAATCATAAGACCTATTTTTCGAATCGAATCTTACTATGAATCGTAAGATACATTATCAATAAAAATATGACATTTTAAGCTAATATATCATATACAAATCATTCAAGTCATAATCCAAATGACAAAAGAAAAATTGCTGCATATACAAAGTCGACCAAAAATGAATCATAATAGTGAACCAGGATTCATCAAAATGAATCGAGATTCATGTCCAAAATCCAAAATATTTTTAGACTTTAAATATTCATATTGTTGAGTTTAGTTTTGTATCGAATCGAGATACTACTCAGATGTATCATAAGATATTAATAGTAAGGAATTAAAAAGACAAAGTAAAGAGGCTGAAATACCATAGTTGGAGTTTTTAGAGGAGTCAAGCTATCCTTTGAAACCTTGGAAGAAGAAGCACCAACTCCCCTTGTACTTTCAAATCTCCTCATCACTGATGCAGTCAATCTATTAAATTCTCTCATAGGTGTGAAATTAACTTTCTTTGGAGTAGGTCTCTTTATATCTGCATTGCTTAATGCAGAAGGCCTATTGTTGCTCATTGGTGTAGCAAAGTTATCTATTTTGGAAGAAAGAGGAGCAGTAGATTTAACAGGTGTAGTTGTGGTGAACTTGGAGGTTCCATTAGACTTTAACAACTTGAAGGAAGAAGCCGGCGGTTTCTTCTTGCAAGTTGATGCCAAAACTTCTTGATCAATGCTTGAGACCTGCTGCAATAAGTACCAACATGTTAGTGCTATGGCTATGACCTAAAAAAAAGCCTTAAATACTGTTTTGGTCCTTCTATATTGTCGTCACATATTCCACACATTCATACATACAGTCAACACATAGGTGGCCATTGGACTAAGATCGGATGGTCAATATTTCAAGTTCGGTATTTTAGAGTTTTTTAAAAAAATGTTTGTTTTCTGCATCATCCAATCTCGATTCAACGGTCACCATTGTGCTGACTGTGTGGAATTTGTGAGTGCTGAGACTGCGTCCAATCTAAATCCACATAAGTATGTCGCTTATGGATCATAAAAAATCAACCTCAAATGCATACACTAGGAAAAATGGCACACATTTCAATAACCGTGGCACCAAAATCGTGAATTTAAAAATGAAGGTACTAAAATCAAAACAAAACAAAACAAGGGATCAAAACTGCATTTAATCTAAAATCATTCCTCAAAATAAATTAACATAGTACCTTCAATATTGGTGTCATGATTTGAGGTGTTGCACTAAGCTTTTCACTTTGCTCTTGAAACGTATCAACATTTTCAACCTCTTTTCGCAATTCATCCCTTAAAGAATTCCTTAAAACTACTGCTTTTTCCAATATCGGTGTCATGATTGTAGGCGTTGCACATAACTTTTCATTTTGCTCTTGAAGTGTATCAACATTTTCAAGCCTCTTTTGCAATTCAACAATCACTGAATTCCTTAAAACAACATTTTTACTTTCAGATACAATACATTGCTCCATATTTGAATCTAAATCATGACTCAAAACCTTTGCATCATTTTCTTCATCCTTGACAACCACTTCATACTTTGAACTTTTCTGCGAATCATTGTTTTCATCATTATCTTCTTTTCCTGTGACATTGTTATGTGCAGCAGCATTGTTTTGTTGTTCAAGCAAAGCAGCTGCTTTTTGAGCTGCAAGTTTCTTGTAATGAGCTTCAAAGAAAGCTTTCTTCTGTGCAACTGAACCTGGTTTTGAATACCTTTCGGCTTCTTCAACGTAGCGGTTGTGAGAGAAACTTGACCATTTCTCCCATGCTAGTGACTCTGACATGAACCTTCCAAATGAGACTGATTGTCCAAGTGCATGATTTGTGTTGTTCTGTGAAATGCACAAGTTTCATAGTTTTTTCAATGTGAACATTCTCAAAACATGTGTATTTTTTCGATCAAAACAAAATCTTAAGGTTTAATGTATCATGTTATGATGTAATATGATACAAGTGTATGCTTGGTTCCACTTTCCGACGAGTCAAAATTTTTTATATCATGTTTGAATATTCTCAAGTAGAGTTGATTTTATATTCTAAATTGATTCTAAAAGCTAGAATTTGGAGATTTTGCCTATAGAATTGATTTTTAGTCTCATATTTACATGGAAGTATCCAAACAAAAATCAATTTACATACAAATCAGTATTGACCATAATCAATCTTACATCATTCAACATAAATTTTTGTCACCTGAAAACCAATTTTAGGTAAACTATTGAGAAAATAGAAGATGCACTGACAGTGTAAAATAGTTTTACACCAACATTCAACGAGCTTCTTGTATTTCGGCAAATCACAAATATTCTGAAAAGAGTTGTATGATATATGAAAGTGTAAAACTATTTTACACTGTATAAACTATTTTAGTGGTATGATACTTATGACAGTGTAAAACTAGTTCAAAAAATGACAGTGTAAAACTAGTTCAAAAAATGACAGTGTAAAACTATTTTACACTGTCATGTCCATTAAACTCTAAACTATTCTTAATCTTACATGTTTGATTAATGAGCCAAATACAATTATTACATATAATTAAAAAATATACGCTATTTACAACATAATCTAATCAATCATCAAAGATTAACAAACATGCAAAATCAGTAACAAGGAAAAACTTCAATTGTATCATGTAATGGTAACAACCCAACTCATCAATCATCTATAAACTTGCTATAATCAATTATTGAGAACATTTAAACTCTCAAGTTCATGAAAAATTAACTAAATGGGGTCCCATATTTTGAAAATTATGGCAATTAATGTTATAAAACCATAAATTAATGAGCACCAAATTATAAATATTTATTTCTCTTGTATTCATATATTGTTTCATAAACTACATGCATAACGAACCAAATAAAATTCCTCAAAAAAATATTCTAAAAAAATGTAAAATAAATAGTGAATTATTTTAGTAAATAAGAATCCAAATGAAAACATACATACCAAACTAAAATAATAAAAACAAATCCAATAATACAAATTCTTGAAGATAGAAGTGATTGATGAATGAACAACATTACCTCATTGGAATCATTGGAAATTCCAGAAGCATAACAAAATGGTTGCATGAGACAAGCTGTGTCTCCCATGATGTTGTTTTGTTTTTTCACTCCAACAACGTTGAAACCTCAAAAGATCCAAACTATGTATGACCCTGTTTGTTTGTTTAGTTAGTTAGTTGCATTGCATTGCATTATTATTTTATTAATATATTTTATATGGCCGTTTGTATAGTATTCAAATTTGAAATTTGAAATGTAAAAGGCATGTGGGGGTATGATGTGGAAAATCAGACAAAAAGTGGAAGTGTGTGTTTTGGAAATCTTTTCTTGTTTTTCAAAGTGTGGGGTCTACCACCAACAATATCAAGGTGTTTGGATAATGAGGAGCCTCGAGCCCTCGACCCTTGTTTTATGTTTACGTTAAAATCTATATAACAAAAGAGTTGTGCTATTTGATCATCGTAACAACTTTTGCAACAACCAAAATTTTATAAAGGAAATGAGATATTGACACAAAAACCAAAGCAATAGAGAAAGAAAGTAAAAAGATAATTTGAGTATGAGAGATAAAGTTGTCACAGAAGTTGTCAAAAATGGTTGTTCAAATATCATTTCTCATAAAAAAAATAGTGTTGCTTTTCTGCATTCAAAATGTCCTAGAAACATAAGTAAAAGACCAAAAAACCCGGCGGCAGTTAACTGCCGCTAGGTTTCTAGTTATAACCCAACGGTAGTTAACTACCGCTGTGGGTATTTTAGTAATTTACTTGTGCTGCTTCTGAATGTCACAAAAGCCAATTGTCTAAAAAAAAAACTATGTTTATCGGAATTGGTATCGGAAGAATCAAATCTGAGATTTTGAGATGAGCACATTTTAAGTAATTCAAATGAGTAATGAACCATGAAGCACAAATACTCTTTGGAGTAAGTGTGTTCCAGTGTCGGACATATGTCGGTGTCCGACACCGATATCAACACGACACATATGATTATGCTGAATTATGTTATTTTCTCAAATTAGTATCTATGTAGATGTGTTTGGGTCTCTCTCAAATTATTATCAGTGCCGGCGAGTCTGTGTTTATCGTGTTTGTGTTGGTGCTTCACGGGTAATAAAATTATGAGCAAATGTTTATAAATGGGTAATTTTCACCTTGTAAGGAAGAATTATGTTCATTATATAAACATCTATTATTAAATCTACTCAAGTATTATTGGATCGTTTATTATCAAGTCGAGATGTTTAGACATAGAAGTGATCTGATATATGTTTATAAGTGTGACAATCCTTATCTTAAAAATTGATTCGTAAGGATGAGTTAATTTCCTTCAATATATAAAAACCTAATATCAAATACAATTAAACTGAATACTAATAAACAAATAATTTATCCCCTAAAATTTTTTTAAATAGTTTTCGAGAATAAAAAAAACCTTGAAAAATATTTAAGTAAGATAAGTACTGCAAAAATTAAAAAATGGTTGAATGAACTCCATTTTGACAAAACTATAATTTAAATGAGATTGAACCAACCAGTAAAGGTAAGTGGTTTCCGATTAAACTTATGGAACCAACTGATTTAGATTTTTAAAATATTGATTAGGAGTTAGGACTCAAATTGTGAAAAGTATTGAAAAATATTCCAATGTTTCATATGTTGATATGTTATTGTTGAAATTAATTTTTGTTCCGTCTAAAAACAAGAAAGAAGTTTCTTTAATATAGAAATTACACATACATTCAATCAAATCATTTTACTATATCCCTTTTTAAGTTAATTTCTAAAATATTTTAAAAATATCATTTTGACTTGATTGAATGCATGTGTAAAAAAAAAGGTGACAACTTCTCTACCCATGCGACAAGGATGGGTTTCTTGTACCCACAACCTTTTAAGCCGATTAAGAATATAACTGATGTCATAATTTTTTTTTACTCTTCTATTCTAAGATCGAGGTTTGCTCTGATACCAGAGTTTGGGCAGAGTGCGGAAGACTTTTTTCTTGGTCAAATTCAGATTTTTTTGTCTTTTTTAATAAAGTTAATCCACATGGATGGTTAGATATGTGACAAGTCAGGATGGGTAAGGAAACTCATCATAGTGGGGTGGGTAAAAAAGAATTTCCTAAAAAATAAATAAATTACGCGATCAATGTATAGAAATTAATCTCTAATTAAATACTCTAGAATGAAAGAATGAAAGAATGCATGTTTCTACTTTCTAGTAATAGGAGCAAGAATGAAAGAACAGGGTATTTACATGTTTTTATAAGCTTCCAAGTTCTAAACAAACATTCTAATATAAATAATCAAGAAAAGCTTCAACTTATGAGCTTATCCTACTAAAGAGTATATATGACTGTCCAACTTGTAGAAGGTTATTGAGATGTAATGTACCTGAACCACCAGTAGTTGTAAGTTGTGACATTACTTGGGCATAATAACTAGGATGTGACTATTATGGGATATATGTTTGGGGAAAAGGAAATAAAAATAAGTGAAATTATTTTGATTTTGTTTTAATTCCAAGACATGTAGTAAATTTAAATATTATGGTCTTGAATAGGAAAACTAAATTTTGTAGCTAGAACTAGAAGGATTATATATATTTTCTTCATATCATGGTGACTGACAAATAAAATAGAATCAAACAGAGTAAAACTATGAATTACAAATTATATTACACTTTCAAGATCAACACCTAAAACTTCATTTTTATCTTTGTGAACCATATTGTACAATGATACTGATGGCTTTAATCCCAAATTTACCATATGCTGTAAAACAACCTCAGCTTCCTTGAATTTTTCATCCTTGCAAAGAAGTCCTATGGTTGAACAAAAACTTGCTACATTTGGAACCATTCCTTTACCAATCATTTCATTGAGTAACCTAAGAGCCCTATAACAGCTTCCTTCTTTGCAATAACCATGAATCATTATATCATATATAACACTATTAGGTTCCATGTTTAACTCACTCAATGATTTAAAGAGTTTAGATGCTTCTTTCATGCTACCATTCATACATAACCCATGTATTAATACACCATATGTGTATACATCTGAAACCAAACCTGATTTCTCCATTAAAGAATGTATTTCAAATGCTTTGTCCATATAATTTATTCTTACAAATCCATTGAGTAGAATTGTATATGTCACTTTTGTAGGAGCAATGTTTCTCTCTTCCATTTCCTTGACCAAGTTTAGAGCTCCTGCTAAATTTCCAATTTTGGAATATCCAGCAATCAGAGTATTATATGTCACGACTGTCGGTGATAGTCCGTTTGACTTCAATTCGTTATATATTCTAACGGCAGTATCGATCTTTTCCGCATCACAATACCCTTTGATCAATGTGTTATATGTAAATATATTAGGCCTTAGACCAACACGGTTTACACGATAAAACAACTTTACTGCTTCACCAAGCTTCTTCATTCGACACAGACCATTTATCAAAAGGTTGTATGTCATAATACTACATGCTATATCTTTTTCGCGCATTTCATCAAACACGTTAAAAGCTTTATCTATGCTCCCGTCGTTGCAATATTCACCGATCACAGAGCTGTAAGTATAAACATTAGGCACAATTCCGTTTCGTTTCATGCTTTCGTACATTTGAAATCCTTCCTTTTGAAGGCCTTGTTTGAAAAAACCGTTAATTAATACGCTGTAAGTATGTTGATTGGCAACTAGATCCAATCCTTTCATCTTGCAAAACAACTTCTTTGCCAAATGAACATCACCATTCTTGCAACAACCATCGATCAATGTAGTGTATATGACAACATTAGGAGACAAACAAGTCTTTTCCATCATACCCAGAAGCTGAAAACTTTTCATCAAGTCACCGGCTTCACAACAACCCTTGATCATGATCCCAAAACTGTAAACATCGAGAACAACCTTGTTCTTTAACTCGTCGAAAACTAACCATGCTCTGCAAAAACTATTTGATCTAATAAATAAATTCAAAAGATTATTGAACGTGTTTGATATAGGAGCATGGCCCTTGTGAATCATCTCATGTAAGAAATAAAGGGCTTCATCTGGTGATTGAGAATGAACATAAGCATTAACAATTGCTTCATAGAGAAGAGAACAGGTTGAACTAGAGGTGAAATGGTTTTGGGTTAGTTCTTCCATAAGTGAAGAGGGGGAGAACATAGACGAGGAGATTTGACCTGAGATTACACGCACAAGTACAGATTGAGCCTGAGATTGCATGCCAGAGGAGAGGAGACGGTTTAAGATGAACGATACGGATTGAGAGGTGTGTTGAAGGCCTTGACATGTTGAGGAAATGAAGAATGAGAATGCTTTTTCTGGAGGAACTTTCACCATCTTCTGAATCAAAATCAGAGCTTCATGGGAAGGAGACATATTTCTCTTATCAGTATAGTATTGTCACCTCAAGCATATAAATAGGCGTACGTTGTGTTTTACATGATACACAGTCAAAGACGCTACACCTTGTTAGGGTTTTGGACGATAGACCACAGCCATAATTCAGTTGAAGGTTATTGATAAACAAGTTTCACATAAATGACTAAATACCAACCCAGATCAGTTTTTCATGAAGCAGGTCACAAATCTCAGCCATCATTTTCTTCGGTTATATCACAGTAATTCTCTGGGGGGCCATTTTCCAACCAATCCACCTTATACTGAGAACACAAACTTGTTTCATTTCTTTGAAGTTTGCTCGAAAATATTTTTACAGTATGTGAGTTTCTCTGTCATCTTTCTTTGGCAGGTGCTTTGTTCAATCTGCACAAAAGATACCCATTTAAGAAAGGTTCTAGAGAAAACCCTCAAACAATTTAACTACTCATTAACTACCTTTGCCAACTTGCAACCCACAAAAGTGAAATAATTATTGATGGAAAATAAAACACGTTCATAAGTAAAATTAATATAAAGTCATTAATCAAGTAAAAAGCAAAGGAAGTGGTATGGGCGATTCACAACTTCAAACACTAGAAGAAGAGATAGCATCAAAATATCGCTTGGCATCTTCTATAGGTACATTATTAAGAAATGAAGCAATTTTAAAGTAATAGATACAAGTCCCACATAGGTAGCTCGGTTGGAGGCTAAGGGACATTGAAAGAGTTTTAAGCAGGAGGTCCCAGATTCAATTTCGGAAACTAACATAAACACTGATTAGTAATTAGTAATAACTAACATTTGCCAGTAAAAAAAAAAAACTGCATAGATAGAACTATATGTCTAATTTTGAAAATTCAAGGACTTCCCTCAAATCAACAACATATGTAACTGGGAAACAGGGTACCAAAGGCCATGTTATCATGTTGACCGTTAAATTACCACTTTATTTAATAATAATATTGAAGACATAAAAGGTCATTAATAATATATATATCAGTATTGAATGTCATTTTTAGACTCCCAAAAGGTCATTGTTAGTAGGCAAAGGAATGAGCTGTGAGTCCTCTATTTAACACTTAAACATCTTCATAACACCAAACTTCAATAGCTGATCCCGAAACAAAGATGAGCGGATTATTTTCATTTTATTCAAAAAACACTTGCACATCTTCAAAATCCCAAACTTTCTTTTCACTTTTCTTATTTTAATAGTGTTTGTTTCAGATTTTTAAAAATCCCATTTGGTTAAAAAAATCATTTTTAACCTCAATGAAAAGTTCTTCCTAGCAGCTTTTTCAAAATCCATTTTTTCTAAAAACAAGGAAGTGTACGAGTTCCAAATCTTAAAAAAATTATTTTTATGATAGTAAACAAACGGAAATTAGCTTCATGATTTTTTTAGAACAAAATCATTTTTTCTTAAGCCTAAACAGACGCACCCTAATAACAACTTTTCATTTGAAGCAGTGTTTAGATTTTGTTCATATCCTCATTTTTCTGAAAATTTGTAACATACATAAGAAAATTTCTAAAAGTGATTATTTATTTTAAAAAGTGATTTTTTCATTTAAAAAAGCTTTAACAAACAAACTCTAAAATTGAAGCACCTTGACTAAAACCTTGTTGATATCAACTTCTACTCAACCAAGCAAGAAACCATGCACACTCAACAAACAATATCTACTTACAAACACGTTATACAACAATTAAAAACAAGTTCTACTCAAAATAAACATAATAAAACTCATTGAAACATTTCAACAAACACCTTATATACAAAACTCAATCCTACACCAAAACAATAACTCTATACCCATCAGCACTATCAACAGAAACAACGCAAGCATCACAGTAATTTCAGCATTAAAAAAATGCACTTTCCAAGAAAAACCATCATCAAATTCAGATTCAACCAATGCACTAATCATTGAGCATGAAAATCACAAAATGAAAAGGAGGGTATGTGAGTTACCTTACAATAGAGAAATGCAATGGCTTTGCGTTCGATGACGGAGATGGACGGCGGTGCTGTTGCGTCGGAGTTTAACGGCGGTGAGTCCACGACGGCGAGAGAGGAGGGAAAATAATCGAGTAATCACTAAAATTATTTGTTTTGGGAAAATATTAGAAAAAAATCTCGAGTAAAATTATTCAAGGATATACTATATTAATATTAATGGTGGTTATGTTGTTCATTATTCCATCCGTCTTAAAAAATAAAAAAAAAAATTCTTCTGGACGGAGCTTGAATAATTTATGCATTGTTCATACAAATTAAGCTAAACTCATAAGGACTTAAATATAAAATATTATCTACCTCATTTAAGAAAAACAAAATTACCTTTTTCATGAGACCGTTTTGGTATTTTCAACTATATCAATGATTTTTTTTACCGGCATACTACTATTTATTTTACATTTTTTTTTGTTTGGTTAAGTATTTTACAAATATATATTTTATTTTGCTTTTTACATATATTTATTCAATCAACCAAAAAATGTTATGTTGAAAATATAAATTAATTCTTTCTTAAAAGATAAAATTGTAAAAAAGAAAATTAGCAACATTTTTTTTTTTGAAAGAAAAATTAGCAACAAATTTATCAATACTACTATCAACTTTTTTAATTAATGTGATTTGACCAAATTGGTCCTATATTTTCATGGAACGATATAGCAATAAAAAAAAACTCATAAAAGCCAAAAAAAAAAAGATATTCACTCCGTCTCAAAATAGATGTCATGTTTATTATTTTTCTTTATCTCAAATTATTTGTCTTTCTTTTGATACCAATATAACATTTTTTCTTTCTTTAAGATACATACCCATATTTATTTCATTTTAATTATCTAACTACTTCACTAACAATAACTAATAAACTGTTTTAAATAAATGAAGCACATTTTACCATTGAGTCATGCTAACTTCTGCTCTCGGGGCATATGTTAAGAATTCCATTAATAGCATATATTTATTATGAAACAATTAATTTCTAACTTTTTGAGAAATAAATATACACAATTTTCAATGCATTATTTCTATTTTTGGTATCCTTAACATGTGTCATAAGGACACAAATTAACATTTTCATTTACCATTTAAATCGACATTACTAATCATTTTCTTAATAACCATGTAAAACTCAAAAGAGACACATAATTTGAGATAGAGAGTATCAATTTTTACTCTCATTTTCTTCATAATCAATGAAAATTATTTTTACATTTTTTAATGAAACTTATTCCAATGTGAACACAAAACGTTATACCCCATTTCCTTCCTACAAAAAGTTGTACTCCATATTAATACTACATCCGTCTCATTATCATTGTCTTTTAAGAATGGTGCGTGATTCTTAATGAAATTATTAATTATGTTGATTTTAATGGTAAAGTTAATATCATTTATTAAAATACCTCTATTAATTATAGTTATTAAGGCAGTCAAGTTGAGTGAAAATCACCTTAAAAAAAGTAGAGAGAAAATCAATAAATAAAGGTATATTAATTGAAAATATATATAAATGTTGCATTGAAATTCTAAAGTGACAATTATTTTGAGATAAAAAAATAAAATGCTAAACTGACAATTAAAATGAGACAGAAGGAGTATGTTTTAGTTTTTTTTGAAAGGATGTTTTAGTTTTGTTAATAAGTGTTAATTGGTTTATTTATTTATTTATGAAGGAGTATTACAATGCTAAGCCAATCTAAGATATTTTCTTATCACATCCATTCAGATTATACTCCCTCCGTTCCAAATTGTATGTCGCTTTAGGGAAAAAAATTTGTCCCAAATTATATGTCGCTTTACAATATCAATGCAACATTAATGTTACTTTTCCTATTATAACCTTAACTATTTATTACTCTCTCTTCTTTCAATTCTTTCAGTTATCTTTCTCATATTATTTATTAAGGACAATTTTGTAAAACAACTCATAGTGTCTCTTTTCCACATGATATTAATTGCATTTCTTAATATGTGTGAAATGCCCAAAACGTCATACATTTTAGGACGGAGGGAGTACAACTTAAAACGTGTTTTGAATTTGTTGGGTTATAGAAGTCAAACGCTATCAAAATACTTAAAACCATCAAATTTTGCAATAAGTCACATACACCTTTACCTCAACAACAAAACATCAAGTGTTTTATTGGTTCAGGATATAAAATCTGATTTGTGTCAACCCGCATGAGATCATTTTTTAACGACGTTGGGATCCATTATATTGATATATTTTAGGTTTTATGAACCACACACATGTAAAATATATATTCGGTTTATAAAATCTGAAACAAGACAACAAAAACACAGGCTAAAATAATAGCAACACACATAAAAAAAAACATAACAATTAAAACACATTGTCAAACATACGGCTGTACATCATAGCGAAATATCCAAAAATACAAAATATCAAAATTTAAATATCCATAAATACAAATTAATAAATTTTACTGGGTAGCACAACCCCTAGCACCCTCATCCTATGGTGCCACAACATCCCTCCCTGAGCGTCATTAAAGATTTACTATATAAACCTTACTAAACCGGAGTCCCTTACTGCAATAAAAAGAAAAAAGGATAAACTAAAATAAATAATAAACCGTAGATACGATAAAATCAAGGCTAAATTGCATTTTTGGTCCCTTAATTATTTAGGTAGTATCGCTTTGGTCCCTTAATTAAAATTCGATTTCTTTTGGTCCTTTAACTTCTCTCTATTACATGTTTTAGTTCATCTGAACCACTAGGATATGACTCGTGAGGTTGTGTCGGCACGTCCTTCTGCTCAATCTTCTTTTGTTGGAAATCATGTACCGGCTCGGACTCAGCTTGGGGACATGATGATACCCTGGCTCTTGAGACGACATGATATGGGTTAATCATGTTTGACCTTCCTCACACACTCCTGCCTAGCTGAGAAAGTCATGCTCATCTCGTTGCTTCTAACACGGTCGGAGTGTGCCTCCATAGTTTTTTAAGAGATCACAAAACCTCAAATTATTGTCGCTAAAAAACCAAGGGACAATTTTTTTTCTATGGACAAACTAATGAAAAGACAATCTTGAGTATCTGATGTCTATACTAAAAGATAAATTATTATAACAACTCTTTTTTTTTTTGGTGGTGGCCGGGGTTTGAACTCCGGACCTTGCATATATTATGCATTGTCATACCAACCGAGTTGAATTCACGAGAACCATTATAACAACTCTCTAAAAAGCAGGAGAATTAACACAAAAAATTATATTTCTACATTTTTTTTATGGGCACAAATTATCTTTTGCCAATTTGGTATCACATGAAAGAGAAAGCGTGCCGAGATTTTTTATTTCTGTAACAAAAAAAATTTCGATTTTTTTTATAATATTTAAGTAGGGTTAAGCCCAAGTCTACCGTAATCCATGAGAGATCGCAGAAATAAATAGAAAGCGTGCGATGCAATTTACTTGAGATTCCTTTTTCGGTGCAAAATTCTTTCGAGTTTCCCTCTTCTTTCAAAATCTCTTTCTTCAGTTTTGAACCTTTTCATCTTTCCCTCTTCTTTTTCATCATCTCAAGACCCTAATTCCCTTTCTTCTCTCATTATTTAAATAAAACCTATTATAAATTTCACTCAATCGAAACCCTAACCTTCTCATTCTTTTTGTTTGGTTTTTTCTCCTTCTAAAACCCTATTTTCATACTCTAATTCAAAAAAATTCAAAACTCAATGTCTTGTTCATATTCACCACAGGGTGAACAAGAACAACAAGAGAATCACTTGAATTCACTGTCAACGGTGACTTCAATATATGAAACCCTAGATGCCGCTCAAACGGATACTTCGTTGCAATCTTCCATTCCATCCTCTTCTCTGAAATCGTTAACAGAGGAGAGGATTAACGGAGGTGATCAGTCGGAGGCGTTGGATTTCAATGAGTGTCGTCCAAATATTTCATTGGTGAGTTCAATATCCGAAACCCTAGATGCCACTCAAATGGATACTTCGTTGCTTGCTTCCGTTCAATCCTCTCCTGTGAAACCGCTAATAGAGAAGAGGATTAACGAAGGTGATCAACCGGAAGCGTTGGATCTCGATGATTGTCATCCAAGTATTTCATCGCGGGTTTTACCTGTGCAGCCGGAAGGATGGATACCGGCTGGACTTGCCAACCTTGGTAACACATGCTTTCTGAATTCGATCATGCAATGCTTCACTCATACGGTGCCTCTAGTAGAAGGTCTTTTTTCGTGCAGCCATGCTTCTAATGATGGTCACAATGGATATTGTGTTATCTGCTCTTTCCGCTACCAGATGCAACTTTCCTTGCGTTATACTGGAAGAGTTATCTCCCCTATGATCATTGTGG
>Ga0315914_1002624_pt1 | contig 27514 bp, 9 predicted proteins | sample MpolenodulesMG_FD_203920 | JGI IMG/M metagenome (GOLD analysis project Ga0315914, IMG submission 203920) | Medicago polymorpha root nodule microbial communities from Los Angeles, California, United States - elongated nodules | ecosystem: Host-associated > Plants > Roots > Nodule | place: USA...
ATAAATTATGCCATCAAATTTATATGTTATGTTACCGTAACAGGGTTGATGTCATGGAAATTGTTTAATATTGTACATTAAAAACGTTTGCGGCAATTAATTTTATGAACTGAATCATACTATTTTTCGATTCAAGTAAAGTTTTTACTTTCTTATTTTCGCTGTATTTGTTCTCTTATATGACCCGAGCGTCAGCACGGATCAATAGTCTAGTGATGATATACAGGAATACTTAACCCTAAATTGAAGCAGATTTCCTATACATATATTTGCACATAATATATTCGTTTTATTTTTTTTCAGAAAAACGGGGCAAAATCATTTTTTCTTTGTTATACATATTTCTTTAAAATCGGAATTTAACTTTGTTATACAACTTCCTTAAAAAAAAAAACTTTGTTATACATACTTCCTTCGGAAAAAAAAACTTTGTTATATATATTAGCGAAAAGACGAGCACTAATGTTTTAAAAATTACGAACCGTGTTTTTTTTTATGAAATTTTGATTTTGATTAAAATTAAAAATATAAATATTTTTTGCTTTCAAATTATAACAAATCAAACTAACTATGATTATCTATTTCAATATAAAAAAAAAAAAATCTAAATTCTAATTTTTTAATGACACTAACAACAATCTTTATTATAGAATAAGTTGTTGTTTAATGGTATAATTGGGATAGTAAAAAAGTAAGTATAGATACACTCATTTAGTTTGCTACACTTTTTAAAAGATAAAGGAAAAAACTTGACATTTGTGTTTGTTACACTTTTATTTTAATATTTAAATTTATTCTTATCTATTTTTTACATGTGTTAATCATTAACTACTTGTCCTTGGTGGAGCTCGTTGTATACTTGAGCCAAACTGCATAGTTAATCGTTAGGTGTGTATACAGCGTGGTCCACCATGCAACTGTAGTCGGTGTGCCCTTTATTGCTTACGTAGGATCCGATAAAGCTATTCAAGATTCTATATAAATGGATTTGAACCTCTGACCTCGCCCTTTCATCACAAGTTTTTTTTACCGGATCCTTACTTGGAGTGAGATTAATTGTCCCTTCTATATGACATTTACATTATTGCTCGATCATGGACAAGTTTGGATTAACTTAATTGAGCTTAGTGACTAACATAAGTTTTCTGATACTATTTGAAAGAACTTACAAAAACAACTTATGACAATTTTTACATGTTTTTTTACCATTTATTTCCACAAGTTTTCAATATAGCTTATAGCACATACAAAAGCATTTAATTTTCATTTATATTTTTCTATAATATCGGGTTATTTAAGCTTATGCATAAGCACTTATAAAATTAAGCACTTGTGCTACAAGCTATTTATCCAGCACTAATAAAATTAAGCGCTTGTGCTACAAGCTGTTTATCCAAACCTTGGTGCAGCAAGAAACAAACCTTGGTGGCTCGCTCTAGCACAGAAGTTGAATAATAAAGTGAATGGGAGAGGTGTTAACTGTGAATCTGGAGAGCATTGTCAGGGAACATTTCCCTCTGGAGAGCATTGCCAGGGATACTGCCAGACCGTAATAATCTGAATGGGAGAGGTGTTAACTGTGAATCTGCGTATGTATGCTGTGAGATAGAGCTTGAGATTGAGTGGCACTGTTTTTCTAGAACCCTGACTGTTGAAAAGGTTTGGAGCAAAGCTGGATTGTGGAGCCACATATTCTCCCTGTTGGAGCGAATGCTGCAGAAAGCACTGAACCGGAATGATAAGATCAAGTTTGTGACGCTTTTGTGGATTATTTGGTTGAGGAGGAATAGGAAATGTTGGGATACAATTATGCCATCATCTTTCGATGTTAATAAAAGAGCCATAGAAACTATAGACGATTGGGTGGAAGCTTGCAAATTCTCCCCCAACAGACCAATACAGTGACAGACATGCAGTGGTGTCAACCGGATCAACGAACCTGAAATTCCAATTAAAGGATAGTTTATTGGAACAAATATGTTGCTTATTTTGCTGTGCTTGCCTTTTACAATTAAAGGATTGTAAAGGATTTGAGGCTAGGTTGCTTGCCCAATTAAATTCCAATTTTTTCAAGTTGTGCACTTTTGTAGCTTACTATTGCATGGGGGGGGGGGGGGGCAAGAATATATAGAAGATCTTGGAGAGAAGTTTCGTTGTATTGAAATTATTGTTCTTCTTACTTTTACTCCTTTAAGTTATAAGATATGTTTGATACAATAGTGCAGAAAATGGATTTTATATTTAATGCTTCAGAAGTTGTCTTGTGATTGGATTGAGGTTTAGGATAACATCTGTCAATATGTATCTGTTGTTTTTTAATGTCTCTCTTCTGCATCATTGATTAATTCTAATGAAGATATGATACGATATGAAGCACTGACACGTAGGATACCAAACAAAACACTCCGACGTAAGACACAAGATACAATATTGACATGAATGCCCTGACATGTAAACACAAGTAATAGACACAATTAAATAATAATTTGAGAAAATGAAAGCGATTGAATGTAACTCCATGTGTTAATGTCAGACATCTGACACACTTTCAATTTGAAATCATTCAAGCATTTCTTGCAGCACAATGACATTGTCAGAATCTGAATTTCATATAGAAAGTAAGCTCTGCTCAAAAATTTCTTAAATGACATCGTTAGAATCTTTGGCTTTATGCCTGATGGTTGCTTAGATTTGTCATAATATATAATATGATTTACTGCTTTTAATAAAATACTAAATAAAAGTTAACTTGGCTTCATTAACACAATTCATTCAGTATCAACAGATCAGGTATTTAGGAGTGTTTTCTACAGGGAAACTCTCGACAAGCTTCTGATTCAATGTGTTTTGGCTTACATACAAATTATTACAGAAAATTAAAGAAAAACTCAGAGATGGATAAATGTTTAAAGCAGTAAATCAATACCTATATTCACAAGAACAAACAGCCAATAGACGATAAATCAATATGCATATGTTTAAAAGTGAAACCACATAAGGTTGAGAATCGAATTCTCATTCCTATGTCAGTAAGAATACAATATTCCAAATGCATAACATGTAGATGTGTATAAACAATTGAAACAAGTGAACAACCAAATTGAAACTACCTCGACAACGCAGAGTTGACAGAAAGATGAAAATGACTGATGTTTACAGTTATAGGTACATTAATTTTATGAAACTATAAATCAATAAAATTCCAACTATCAATATCCATCATCGTCTTCATGCAGGGTCCATCTCTTGCATGATATCAACTCTGTCATGATGACCTCTTCGAGGTCACAGTTCTTCAAGAGATAGTTAATAGATTTGTGATCGGTGCAATCACCAGACAAATTAATCTTGCGGTGTTTGTGAAATGCCAACGATTGATCGTTATAAATATCATCTTCATGTAGCACAAAACAAGACTTAGTAGTACTCATGGGAAGACTGAGGTCGAGTTCTTCAAGTAAAGGGAAATAATCAACAACGAAAGAGAGATCATTGTGGATATATCTCACTCTATAAGAAGTGACAGATGTCAAGTTTTTCATCTTTTTGGAAAAAGTTTGCAACTTATTTTCAATGTTGCGGTTTTTGGAGAGATAGATCAATTTGAGGTCTAAAGGGAAAGTGGAGATTTGGGTAAGAAGAGCGTCGAGGTCACTCACTCGAGAAAAGTGAGTGAGGTCGAGGGATGTGATGTTAGGGAACCTTCGGAATAGGCAGGGAATAAAAATAACGGTTTGATCTGTGATTGTGACGGAGAATCGGAAACGGTTGGTGATGGAGAGAAAAGTTTTGGAGACGATGGAGAGAGACTTCAAAGAGGGATTGTCGCTGGCGAGGAATTTGATGATGCATTCCCATAACTCATCTGGTAAATATGAACATACTGCCACCCTTGCTCGCTTCATAGGGTTTTTTTCTGCGTTGGATTTGGATGATGATGATGCTGCCACCATTGTTACAAACTAACCAGTTTCTCTCGATTCTGCCCTAATCTTTGTAACTACCTCCCTATTTTTCTGTAATCCCTATTTTTCTGTAACTACCTCCCTATTTTTAATTATGTTATCCCTATTATTCTGTTATCCTAACAACTTTCTGTTAGGAGTTATCTTCCCATACTTTGTTACAATAGAGTCCTACATATTCATTGAGCTATACATTATTAATATAGAAGATTCATCTTCGGTCTCTCTTTCTCAAAGTTTCACAAAATATAACAAAATCTCACTCTCAAAAGCTAACTCAAAGGATAGGAGATTCAACTACAATAAAGCATATGGTGAAGGCTATAAGACTTGGTTGTTGTTCCTTTGATAAAGTCTTTTTCATTTAACATTACAGAAAATGGACTTTATATGTAATGCATCAGAAGTGTATTGTGATTGGATTGGGGTTTAGGATTAATATATATCAATGTATCTTTTTTTTCATTTCTGTTTTTCTTTTTGTCTTCTTTTTGGACATATCTACAACTATAATTCTATTATATTTCACATGAGAAATATATCACATTATGTGACTTTGACATATTATTTGACCTTCATTTCGCTATGTCTTCCTTTCCATGCAAGTAAAGTACACCCAGTTGGAACAAATGCACACCACAAATGCTTTCATTGCTTCCATGATGATTAGCAACAAATGATTTTTTCAATATCAGAATCTGAATTTCGTATAGAAAGTAAGCTAAGTACATATAAGATTTATGTTTTTTAAGGTTAAATTCTTTTTTGTATCAAAGCAGCACCATTTAAAAATTCTGCAACGATTTTACATTTTATGCTCTTAATGCTTAAATGCTTGGATCATATTAATGTCTAGTTACAACCTCACATTGAAAACTGTAATTGCGAAAGTTATTGAACAGTGATGAAGAAACCATAGCAAACAATACTCAAAAGTCAGAAGCCAAAAAATCGGTGGAAGAAGTAATCAGTTTTAATAAATCTTGTTGAAAAAATTGGTTAAATATCATTTTTCCTGCCGGACAAAAAAGAATGTCGACAGAAGTTCTTTCTGGACTCAAACAACTTTTATTTATAAGCTTTTAATGAAAATCCTTACATCATTTATAATAAAATGCAACTCACAAATCTGAACCCCTCTTGTTTCAAAGGGATATGAAATGAGCACCTATGTTTTTAATAAATTGAAGAAAACTTGGTTTCATTACAAAAATTCATTCAGTATCAGTAGATCAAGTATTAAAAGAAAGGGTTAGCATGATCATTGTGTTTCAGCTTACACACAAATCATCACAGGGAACAAACAGCCAATAAAAGATAAATAAATATGCATGTTGAAAAGTGAAACCACATAAGGTTGAGAATTAGATTCTCATTCCTATGCCAGGAAGAATGCAATATACCAAATGCATAGACAAAAACATACTCTAACATCAACTCATTCTGATAGAATGTATAAGGTGTCACATTAACCACCTCCATTGAAGGATGAAAATGACTTACAATTGTAAGAATGAACCACCAAATTGGTCCTTAAAATTAAAAACTCTGATCATTTTAATCTCTAAAATTTGCAAATAGACAAAAGTATACCCAAACTAAAATACGTCGGTACTAATTTAGCGAAACTAAAATTATAAAAAACTCCAACTACCACTATGCATCATTGTCATCACTAGCACTATCACTGTCACTATCCCTATCGCTATCGCTATCACTATCGCTATCGCTATCGCTATCCCTATCAGTATCACTACCACTACCGCTGTCACTGTCACTGTCACTGTCGCTGTCGGCATCACTATCACTTTCACTGTCTGCCTCATCCATGGAAATCAAGTCATTCATGATGACCTCTTCAAGAAGGTTACAATTTTTGAAGAGATAGTTAATAGATTGGCGATCTTTGATGCAATTACCAGATAAATTAATCTTGCGGAGTTTAGGAAGTGCCAATAGTTGACGATTATCATCATCTAGTATAAAATCATACTTACTACGATTTATGGGATAACTCAAGTCAAGTTCTTCGAGCAAAGGGAAACAATCAGCAATGAAGAAGAGATCACTCTTGTGAACACTAACCATTCCGGAACAAGTGAGAGAGGTCAAATTTTTCATCTTTTTGGACAAAAATACCAACACATCTGTATGAATGTCACCGTTGTTGGAAAAATTGAATGATTTGAAGTCTAAAGGGAAATCTTCGGTGTGGCACAGAAGCAAGTTGAGGTTTCTACCTTTTGAGAGGTCGAGGGATGAGAGGTTGGGGAACCTTTGGAAGAGGCGATCAAGGAAAGGGATTGTTTTATCGGACATTGCAATGGACAATCGGAGACGGTTGGTGATGGAGAGAAATTGTTTGGAGACGAGGGAGAGAGGTTCCAAGTAGTGGTTGTTGTCGTTGTCGCTGTCGTTGAGAAATTTGAAGATGATCTCCCATAACTCATCTGTTAAATATGAACATGCTTCTGTCATTTTTTGTTTTTTAGGGTTTTTTTCTGCATTACATTTGGAAGATGCGGCTGCCTCCATTATGAACGACTCAAGCAAACTGAAACACCAGTACAAAAACTACAGAAATCCAAAAGAGCGAATAGAAAAAACAGACAATTAGGATGAAATATAATGAGATACATGGCTAGTGCAAAACTCAAAACCACACCATGAAAGAAAACATCAAAAGCTCCTTAAAAACACAAAACCAAACCTAACCAAAAACAATGCTGAATTAAAATGAAAAGAAAAAGGAAAAAAAAAAAGACTACTAGATTGAATAGTGCAACAAGACATTTCAATTTAATTCTTTTATTGTGACTGAAATAAATCGAAAAGTGCGTTCCTGATGAAAATTTTGAATAACAAGGAAACTAAAATCATATCCAGAAACAAGAAATTGAAAACACGAGGACAAACAAATTAAATGGAATCAACATGAAACATAACAAGAACAGATTGGAGACCAGAAATCACGAATTTAGCACATGGTAAAATCACAAAAACCAATAGGATGCATAACAAAAACAAAGGAATGAAACGAGAACATACAAGAACAACGAAGATGCGATCACAAAACAAAATTGCACAACCAGTGACAAAGCTGCGGTTTGAAGGAAGTCTCAGAGCATTGAAAAGAATTGACAGAAATGTCTCAGAGCATAGACACAAACATAGATGGTCTCAAACATCTTTAAAAAAAATAAAATAAAATTTAAAACTCTGTATCCGGTGCAAGGACTAACTAATCATCAGGGTTCAATCATATCGTCCACTTATGAGGGGCCTTTTAAAGTTATAGCAAAAAAAGCTCAACACTAAGGTCTGGAGTCAACACTATTACTCAAACATCAGATTAAACATAACAATTGCAATAATTTTCAATTAAATAGTAACAAATCTAGAATAAAGAAAAATACCTTTAATAGTGGGTTGAGAGGGTTTTGATAGGTTTGCGATGTCTTTGATGGGTTGAGAAGAAATTAGAAATTGAAGAAAGAAATTAAAGGAACTAAAGAAGAAAAAGGAAAAGGACCTAATTTTCTAAAAAAAAAAATAGGGAAATTAAAATATAAGGGCTCCTAATTGAAAGTGAGCTGGAAAAGGTATTTAAATACTTGTGGCAACCGGTTTTCCTGCCTTTGATTGATTTTGAGGTAAAATTTTATCCGATCTAAAATAAAGTTCCACTCGATTTGGATGAATATCTGATCAAAATATATACCGTTTAATTTTAGGTTGGACTGCACTTTTTGCTTCCTAAGTTTCAAAATGTTGTGATTTTGACCCCCTATTAAAAAAATGGCAAAATTGACCCTCATATTTAGGGAAATATACTCTTTTGACCCCTTAGCAATTCTGGGACGAAAAGGGGCCAAAATTACAATATTTTAAAACTTAGGGAACGAAAAATGCAATGTAGCCTTAATTTTATTCAATTTTTGGATATCCAACGTGTAACAAGCACAACGTTTTATTAGTATTAATATTACACATGGTAAAATAAAGGGTTGATGCAAAATATAAAATAAACTTAAATAAAAAATTTGTCACTATAAATATAGTCAATTTTTTTTTAGTCTTCGTACAAAAAGTAACATATGTGATCCCTATTAAAAAAAAATCAGCACATAGTTTTAGTCCTTGTTAAATTTAAATTTGTTTAATTAAGTTTAAACTTTAAAAAATTTGAACCGTTTTGTACATACTTGTTTAAAACATTATAATGCAATATAATACTAAGAAAAGAGTAAATAAGTATTAAAATTTACTTTTAAGATTTGGTTTGGTTCGTCCTAGCTTTGAAAAGTTATATGAAATTGGATCTGATCCAAATAGTTTTTAAAAGACAACATCCAAATGCATCTAAATAAAATTAATTTTATGCGATTTTTGTGTTTCTAGATCGGTTTGCGGTTTTATGTTGCATTAGTTTGGATTTGAACACTTCTACCAACAGATAAAAATGTTGTAATGTACCACAATTAGTTTTTTTTTTTTTTTTGAGAGGATGTACCACAATTAGTTGTGTCTCCCAAAATCGCCTTAACATATATACCATTTATAGACACTGTTAACAAAAACACCTTAACACAATCGTCATAATTAACATGTTCTTTTTTATAGTTGTTTTATAGTGGTTATCCACAACCAAGGCAACACATCCCTCTTTTGGAAGTAGTATTTTACTCCTACAACTAAACTTTATGAATCTTTCTATGAAGTGAGTAATCACCCCATCCTCTTATTGTTTCAAAATTCTTAAGTCGGTACGTTCTTGTAACTTCATATCGAGACCTATAAAACCTGTCATGGAAAGAGGGAGCACAACAATTTTATTAAAAGAGATAGAGTGTCTGTAAAAATATAGGAATTTACTAGAGAACGAGAGTGTATAACAATTTCTTGTTATAGGAAAGAGAGGATACATCAAATTAATTGAATGATAGAGTGTGTAAAAAAAACTTATTGGATAGAGAGAGTGGGAAGAGTAATTTCAAAAAGAGAGCAGATGGTGGATTCGAAGGAGGGTATAATAAAAAGAAACAAAATTTCAACAATCAACTGCATTGATTGTAGAGCTTTATGTTAAATCGGCACTTAAAATGGAACAAAGGAAGTATTAATAATTTGAGAAAATGAAGGTGATCAAATGCAATCCCCGTATGTTAGTATCAAACACCATACACACGTTCAATTTGAAGTGTCAGTCTCCATAGATGATAAGAATTATTGATAAGCATTCAACTTTTTTAGAGTAACAATCTACAATTTTGAATTCAAAGAAGATCACAACATAATTCAAGGCATGATTCCATCCCTACTTATCATCCATTTTCCCTATATCTATGTTCCCTCTTCTAACCAAATCGCCACATCAACCATTTGTAACTAACTTATAGTTGGTCCCTAACTTATATCTGCATCAAAATTTGTATCCATGCCCCATACTCAATAGTTACCTAGATTACAAAACAAGCAACATTGTCAACTATAACTTTGTTTTACAGTTGAAAAGGCCAAGGTCAGTGAAATCAAAAACAAATAAAGAAAAAAAATATATTTGTTAAGAAACCATTTTTTATGTTAAATTATTTTTACCAGCAACACCATTTTATTAAGAAACCATTTCCAAAATAAATAAACAAACTGAAGAAGCATGAACTAAAAGAAATTCAGTCTCTTACTCTTAATAGTGGTTATATTGAATTTCCTAGTACTCTATGCCACCATATTAATTCTAGGATAAGATTTCTTCTACAATATGTAACTTGATCATGATGTTCACAGGTAAAGTCCAATATTTGTGAGGGATGAATAGGTTACATTTTACAATTCACTAGCTTATGGAAGGAAAAAAAAAACTACACTTAATGCATCAAATAGAAATTGATACAGAAGAGTATTTGCTTTCAGTTACCATATTCCCATTGATATTTAAATAAGCACGGTTAACAAATAAAAGTAGTAGTCATAAATATGAAGGAGCATTATATTAATTATAATAGTACAAAGAAATAGGGCAATATATAGAACAAATTCTGATCTCTTTCTCTTAATGATCTCAAATATCTATTTTCTCATCACAATATTCTTCACCAATGACATTATTCACCACTGAAGCATTTTCCCTCTGGCTAAGATCTAAGAAGGAAACCATTCTTAAAACAATTTTCTATAGTTTGGCCAATTCTGCTAGTGTAAAACTAAAACGAAATACTAAGAAACATTTAACCAAAATAAACTAATCTTCACGAATTGCATTCAGATGAAGCTCAACCTCAACTGAAATATACACCCTATGTGTTCATCTATGAATATAGGCTGAAATTCTTTTTTATATCCAAGGAGCACCATTTAAAGACTCTACAAGTACAACATTTTTACTTTTTATGCTCTTTATGCTTAAATGCATGGGATCATGCTAATGTCGGGTTACAACCTCACATCAAAAGCTGTAATTGTGAAAGTTATTGAACAATGATGAAGAAACCATAACAAACAATACTCAAAGAAGCCAATAAATCAGTGGAAGAAGTAATCAATTTTAATAAATGTTGTTGCAAAAATAGGTTGAATTTCATTTGTCCTGCTGGACAAAAAAGAATGTCGCGACAGAAGTTCTTTAAGGAGTCATAGATTTATTTTTATACGCTTTTAAATGAAATTCTTAAATCTCTTATAATATAATGCAATTCATAAAGCAGAAACCCTCTTGTTTCAAATGGATATGAGCCACAATGATTTTAATGATAGACTAAAGATTCTTCAAAAAAATAGTGGACTAAAGAGAATCAAATTTGCTTCATTACCAAAATTCATTAACTATCAATATAGGAATGTGTTATCTTCAGGGAAACTCTTGACAAGCTTCTGATTCAATGTGTTTTAGCTTACACGCAAAACATTACAGAAAATTAAAGGAAAACTCAGACTTGAATAAACACGTATGTCAATAAATCAGTACATATTTTTGCAGGAACAAACATCCATTAGAAGATAAATAAATATGCATATGTTCAAAAGTTAGACCACAAAAGGATGAGAATCAAATGCATAACATGTAGTCATGTATAAACAGTTGTAACCATTGAACCACCAAATTGATCATTGAAATTATAAACTGTGAGTATTTTAACTTCTAAAATTTGCAGATAGACAAAAACATACTCCGACATCAACATGTTCCGGTAGAGTATATAAGGATTCATGTTAAGCACCTCCTTAGAAGGATGAAAATTTCTTACATTGTAAGCATGAACCACGAAATTGGTCCTTAAAATTATAAACACTAATCATTTTAATCTCCAAAATTTGCAAATTGACAAAAATGTACCCAAATTAAAATACATCAGTCATTTTCATTAGATTGTATGAGATGACAGATAGATGAAAACAACCAATGTTTACAATTGTAGGTCCTAATTTGGTGAAACTAAAATTATATAAAATTCCAACTCTCGCTGGCACTCTCAGTCTCACTCTCACTCTCATTCTCACTTCCACTTCAACTTTCACTCTCACTCTCACTTCCACATCTGCTCTCACTCTCACTCTCACTCACTGTCTACCTCATCCTCGGAAATCAAGTCATTCATGATGACCTCTTTAAGAAGGTCACAGTTCTTGAAGAGATAGTTAATAGATTGGCGATCTTTGATCCAATTACCAGATAAATTAATCTTGCGGAGTTTCGGAAGTGCCAAGAGTTGATGATGATGATCACCATCTAGTATAAAATCATTTTTACTAAAATACATGGGATAACTGATGTCGAGTTCTTCGAGTAAAGGGAAACAATCAGCAATGAAGAAGAGATCACTCTTGTGAATACTAATCATTCCGGAACAAGTAAGAGAGGTCAAGTTTTTCATCTTTTTGGACAACGATTGCAACTTATGTGTATGAATGCCATGGTTGGAAACATTGATCGATTTGATGTTTAAAAGGAAATTGTCAATGTGGTAGTCAAACAAGTTAAGGTTCCTACCTTCAGAGAGGTCGAGGGATGTGAGGTTGGGGAACCTTTGGAAGAGGCGATCAAGGAAAGGGATTGTTTTATCGGACATTGCTATGGAGAATCGGAGACGGTTGGTGATGGAGAGAAATTGTTTGGAGACGACGGAAAGAGGTTCCAAGTAGCGGTTGTTGTCGTTGTCGCTGTCGTTGAGAAATTTGAAGATGATCTCCCATAACTCATCTGTTAAATATGAACATGCTGCTGTCATTTTTTGTTTCTTAGGGTTTTTTTCTGCATTACATTTGGAAGATGCGGCTGCCTCCATTACTAGTAACCCAAGCAAACTGCAACACCATACAAAAACTACAGAAATCCAAAAGAAGGAAAGAAAAAACAGACAATTATGATGAAATAAAATGGGATACATGACCAGCACCACACCATGAAAGAGAACATCAAAAGCTCCTTAAAAACACAAAACCAAACCTAACCAAAAACTGAAATGAAATGAAAAAAAAGAAAGAAAAAAAACTACTAGATTAAGTAGTGCAACAAGACATTTCAATTTAATTCTTTTATTGTGTCTGAAATGAATTGAAAAGTCCTTTCCTAATGAAAATTTTGAATCACATGGAAACTAAAATCAAATCCAGAAACAAGAAATTGAAAACACGAGGACTAACGAATTAAATGGAATCAACATGAAACATAACAAAAACAGATTGGAGACCAGAAATCGCGAATTTAGCACAAAAGGTAAAATCTCAAGCCATAATTAAAACAAACCAGAAACTAATACTGGTGAATGGTGAAAACCAATAGAAGGCATAAAAAAACAAAGGAATGAAACGAGAACATACCAGAACAACGAAGATGTGATCACAAAACAAAATTGTGTAACAAGTCACAAAGCTGCGGTTAGAAGGAAGTATGGCAGCATTGAAAAGATTTGACAGAAATCCTGAAATGCAAGAGAACATGCTATCAGTATCTTCCATCGATTGTTTGCTATTACTTAATTACTTAACATCCATAGCATAGACACAAACATAGATCTTCTCAAACATCATTTAAAAAAAATAAAAATTGGTATCCAGTCCAAGGGCTAACTAATCATAGGGGTTCAATCCTATCATCCAATGTGAGGCCCTTCTAAAGTTATAGCAAAAGCTCATTATGCTTGCTTGCCGAAATTAGCGCCCGAGGATCAAATTAGTATGCCGAAATTGGCCGCGGAAGACCAAATCAACACTAAGGTCTCAAGTCAACACTATTACTCAAACATCAGATTAAACAAAACAATTACAATAACTTTCAATTAAAGAGTAACAAATCTAGAATAACGAAAAAAATACCCAGAAAGAGAGAGGAATAAATCACTAACAAAAAGAACAAAGATTTAGTAATTTACAGGTCCAAATCATTAAGCAGTGATGATGAGTAGGTTTGAGAGGGTTTTGATAGGTTTGCGATGCGTTTGATGGGATTTGGGAATATGGGTGCTGAACGGGTCTAGGGTTTCAACGGAAGAAATTGGAAATTGCAAAAAGAATTAGAGGAATCCTTGTCCTTATTTATTAATTTTGTTAGTTCAACAACTTAACCTAATTTTTTCCCTCCACTAATCCTTTATTAGGTTTGCAACAACTCTATCCTAAAAGTTTGGCTCTAAATTTGCATCATATATGTTTTTAAATTCTCTTTCAGATAACCGCGCGTGAATATGTTTTCAAAGCAAAAATTTAATAGATATCTTAATCCTTATCCTTATTATTTATTAATTTTTTTAGGTCTACAACAACTCAACCTATTGTTTTTGTAGATTTTTTTTTTTTGACAAGTTGATGTACACTTACTTAATATGTTTACAAACAGAATACCCTAATTTCCATGCAAACTCGGCTACCCTAAATAATTTGTTAGAACCATGAACTGCATTAATTTTTTATGTTTAACTATAAAAGTAATAAATAAAATTGACCTGTGCAACAATATAATTTTGTATCCTTTTTATCTTTTTTCTTTATAATTTTTATTATTATCATTTGATTGTAATATTGTATCTCTAATAATCTAATTTGCGTTCATTGATCAACTCATGATTTTACGGGTTGAAGATTATTTATTGGTTTCTATTATAGTCGAGAAGACTCGTGCGTCGCACGAGTCAAAAGTGTAGTTAAGTGCTCCCATTTGAAAGTGAGCTGGAAAAAGTATGTAAATGCTTCTCGCGACTGGTTGAGGTAAAAAATCTATCGATCTAATCTAAAATAAAGTTTCATTCTATTAGGATGAATATCTGGTCTAAATATACAAGGTTTAATTTTAATCGATTTTTCGATATCCAAAATGCAACATGCACAACTTTTTATTAGTATTAATAGAATATGCTTAAATATGTAAATCGTCATGTAAGTTCGCATGTTTTTGGTTTTCGTTCTTGTATCTTATTTTGTTCTAAAACAACCCCTGTAAATTATAAACGTTTTGGTTTTGGTTCATGCCGTTATTTTCAGTTACAAAACGTCTATGTGATAAACGGAGGATGACGTGGCGGCAATTTAAAATGGTATCTTGGAATTACCTACGGTTTTATCCGTAGGTACAGGTAGAAAACAAGTGGTAACAGTTGTCTGGCAATGACAGACAGACACATTTATGTTGTCAGTTGTTGAGTATAATACACAGTCAATGTGGTCGTCGGTGAATGTCCTCGTGACATTTAGCTACGGAAATTTACCAAATTGTGACGGATTTTGGGGTTCGCCACATGTCAAGTTTCTGGTAGTGCTTTCATGTGGCAATTAATGTTCATAAACATAATTAAGCTAAAAAAAGAAATAACTTGTGGTGACTTTCTATGTAGTGGCCATTATTAGAAGCTTAGTAAGCAGGAAGGAATCATGTGCCAAATTTTGAATAGATCACTTTATTAGTAAAACAAAAGATAAAACTTCATATAAAACTTCAAGTTCTAAATTTTTTTTTATATAATCCTATCCTATTACATACAATAAAAAATGTTTTACACACTAAAGACCATTTTCTATATGCATTTTTTTGGCAATTATTTTGTAAACTGAGACGTGCAAAGCATAAATATTGTGTTATTTAGTTAAATGATCAAAATATAAATCCTGATTTGAAGTTAGGATTTCATTTAGATTTGAACTTCCTTGTTTACTCAATTCTTCTTAGAAGGAAACATGAGGGCAACACAGTTTTGAAAGTGACTGTTATATGCATCTCATTCTTGGTCGGCGGATCAGTTGGAGTTGTCTAAGGTGGGGGTGGCTGAGATAGTGACATTGTTGGTTTGCTTTCTTTTTCAATTTTTGGCAATGGATCCTCTAGTGGGTGCGTGCTCCTCTTTGTGTCGGCACATAACCAAAAGTTGCAAAAGAAAGCAAACCAACGGTGACACTATCAGTATCTTCATTTTCTACTGAAACTATTTTAAAATGTACCAACTGAGAAAGTATATGAACAATGGAAGGAGAATACAAAATGTTGATTAAATAGGGTGAGTATGTGGTTGGGTGGATAGGTGGGATATGTTATTAAATTATGCAGCGCCAAAATTTCACCACCTTATTTTGAGTAATTATGTGTTGCTATAGATGGTAAAGGTTGGTGGTACGTAGATAACTTGTAAATCATAATGACTAACTTTAATTTTACCCTATGTATGAGTATCTGGAAAGACTTACATAGTATAAAAGTAGTTTATAATATGTTTATATCAACAATTTTGTATCAAATAAACCTATACATTTGAAATTGTTGAAGAAGCTAGTGAAGATACTACTACCAAAAGTCATTATAATAATATCAATGTCCTATAGGGTTAATCCTTGTATAACCAAAACACAAATTCAACTCATTTAAACGCACGCACGGGCACATACAAATCAACCAATATTTTCAATAATAATAATAAGGTTTATGTTAACCAGTGCTTCGAGTTTCCTGGGGGCACTGGTTATGGAAGTAAAAATAGAAATTTTTCATAAAAAACACCAACTTTTTTACTTTTATATAGTTGAACATTCTACTTTTCACCACTTTTCCATGCAAAGTTTCTACATTAGTTTTTCTTAACCAGTACCCCAGAAGCACTAATTAACATTTCCCTAATAATAACAACAACAACAACAATAATATATTTATTACTTCACATGATTTTTCTGTTTTTATTGGGTTAAATTAGTTATGGTTAATAAGTAAAATATCCTTTAATAATATAATATAATATACAATTATAACTTTACGATTTGTGAAAATTATATAAAGAAGAAAATAAGCAGTAAAATAGCCGATAATATCTCAACCGCGGGTTCATGAGCGTGTCTATTTATAAGGCTAATTCCAATGCAACATTGTTGTTTTTGATCTTGATTGAGTGGTCCCAAAATATGACTAAAAAAAGGAAACAGAGGTTAATGCTCTCTGTCGAACTCAGGTGGAAGAGGAGATACTCAAATCGGAATTGATCAGCATAGCATAGCATGTGTTTGTTGATGTGTTATCTTACTTACCGCCAAAAATGATATATTGTTTTTCATAGACTGCTAGTTGGTTTTTAATTCATAATAACATGTGCTAGTTGATTGAGACAAGTATATAATCTACAAAATGATTTAATTATTTGGTTCACATAAAAAAATCTCTAGGGTTCACAATTCTACTTAACTACTTAAGGGACCTCAATCTGTTCATTCTTGGAGAAGGTGATAATTTCATCCAAGGTGTGATAATAATTTGTAGCTTAAAGTAACTTGTTAGAAGCGACGCTGCTGTCACTTTCTTCCTTAGGGAATAGTTAGCTTTTTTTTCTGTTTTCTTTTTTCTTCCATGTTTTCGTATTTTTGATCAGTTTTCTTGCATGAGAGGATTATAGCACATGCACTTTCTTTCTTTTTCTTCCTTGGATTTAAACCCATGTAAATACTTATGGTGACCGGTTTTCGTATTTTTGATCGGTTTTTAGGTAAAAAAATTATCCGATCCAAGATAAAGTTTCATTTGATTTCGATGAATATCTTATCTAAATATATACACTTAAATTTTAATCGATTTTTAGGTATGCAAAACACACCATGCACAACTTTTTACTGGTATTAATATTACACATACACAGTAAAATAAAGGGTTGATGCAAAATATAAAATAGAGTTAAATAAGTTTTTGGTCCCTATATATATAGTAAATTTATTTTTTAGTCATCATTAAAAAAGTGACATTGGGCTCTTATAAAAAATCTCAGCACATAGTTTTAGTCCTTTTTAAATGAATTATTTGGAATATGTGATACTTAAATATCCTCTGCATGGAATTACTAATATGCCCTTCATCTTAACCGCACAGTATTTGTTATCAGATAAAACATCGTGAAAAAATGGTAGGCGGGATATTACAAAATATTTGGACATCTTGTTTGGAATTGGTCTTATCCGTATTTAGCGTGTGTGCAAGATCAATTTAATAGTTTTATTTCTTTTATTACAACAATGTTTGAGATTTTCTTTAAATACTTAAATTAATTTTTATTTATACTTGGGATGATATTCAATTTTGTCCTTGAGTTTGTAACCAATAACCAAAACAGTCATTCAATGTATCTAAATTTCAAAATAGTCCATAGTTATACACTATATTAGTCAAAATATCACTTACGTTAAACATTAATCTCCGCAAAATGCTCTGTTAATATTGTCACATATTTTTATAAGTATTTAGTTACAATTATATCACTTTCTATATGAAAAAAAAATTAATGTCAACTTTTAGTATCTTTTTTTTCTTCCTATTTACACAGTGAACATGGACCCTATAATTTAAAATTTAAGTCACATAATATTTGAACACAAATTATATTTTTTGAAATTGTCCAATTAAAATTTTTTATACAAATTTCTATCAAAAAATATTTAAAAAGGACAATTAGGTTCATGAAAATATTTAAAAACAAAACATATGTTCCATGTGATAAAAAAAATTCATATATCTTTATATTATTTAATAATAAAAAAAACACAAGATCCAAAATGAACCATAAATTATCCACAATATAACAAAATGAGTCTTCACTCCATATTTTATTACACATATATTTGTTTCCTGTAAGTAAATTAATAATTTTTTTTAAAAGTAAATTAACAATCTTGTATATTTATGACTTATGTATAAAAAAAACATTGAAGTCTGAAAAACATATTCCATTTTCTAAGCCCATTTCTCTAAGCCCACTCAATTTATAGTCCATTTTCTCCGTTCAGACATAAAAAAATATTCCATTCTCTTTCTCGTTTCAGACACAATTTTCCACTCTCTTTCTCTGATCAGACACTAAATTCCAAACCCATAAAATTTCCAATCGATGAAGATGAAGATGAACCTGGTTGAAGATCCAAACATTTTGATTCATTCCAATAACACATAATCACTTTTCAGCTACGACAAGCTCGTTCAAGCTGCGTCAATCTCGTTTTTCCAATCATTTTTCTTGAGTTGTTTTTCCAATCGTTTTTCTGATCTAGTTTTTATTCATTCATCGATTGAAGCTCGTTGAAGCTTCAATCCTTCATCGATTTGGTTTTTCCGATCTCGTTGAAGCTCCAATTTCCTTCATCGGCAATCGATTCGTCGAAGCTCCAATCGAACACCTTCTGATCTGAAACTACTCGCTCAGGTTATTCTGATCTTATTTAATTGATTTTCTGATCTAGTTGAATTGATTTATTGTTTAATCTGTGAACGAAAATTTCAGGTAATGTGAATTGATTTGAAGCAGTATAATAAAACAAATCTCAGGTATACACTCGTTAATTCTCTTTTCATAATGTTTATAACTGTAGGCCTTCTTTGGACAAAGCTGGTAATTGGAGGCCTAATTCATGAAACACACAAATCTCATAATCGATAGTGGATGCAAGATTTTAGAGCAAAACAATTGACTAGATTGAGATAATTTTGGGAATCCATTTAAGAATTTAAGGATGAAATCAAGAAGATTTGATTGATTAATTTCTCAAACTTTCTCAATTACATGTCTGAACAACGATCATGTGCCTTTTTAGTTGAAAACTGTAATGTTGATTGTTTATTTTGAACTACGGTTAATATTATATCCTCCCATTTATTACATTGTATCACGCCTCTCACTTGGTATGCGTGTGTGTGTACTCATTTGTTAGACAGACTATCAGCAAATTTGAATGAACAATGTTCATGGCAAACAAAAACTTTTATATGTGCAAGAAAATGTTATTTTAAAAATGTCCAAAGATCATATGTTATCGTGTATGTTTGTTTAATTGTGTTTCCTTTTTTGTAGATCATATGTAAATCCACGGTTTTGGATCCCTGTACACATTGTGATCCCGGAGAGGCCAACTGAAATTATGGCATTCAATGTTGTAGCAGGTACTTTGATGTTATGGCTATTTGGAATTCAATGTTGGTTGGTTTTGTTTGATATTATTCTTCACTGTAGTTAAATTTACAATTAGCTCATTTATGGAAATATCTCCGTTGATTTGCTTGATGGATTGTTCGCCGAAAGGAATTCATACTTTGATTTTCTTTCTTGGTATTTTCCCCTCAAATTTTAGTCTGTGAACTGAACTGCTTCATTATATAGGCAAATGCATTATATATTTAGAAATTTGATTGGTTGCACTAAATGTCTTCTCCATATTCCTCTCTTGATTCCATCCAGTCTATCCAATGGTCTGTAGTATGTTGTCCCCGTGCATTATTGATAGCGAATTTCCACGGAAGAGTAACTATTTGGACTCAACCATCTCAAGTAAGGGATTGATATGTGTTAAGTATTCTATTATAGGTTTCCCTAAGGCCATAGATTTAATTTCCAAGTTGATGTCTCCCTGTAATAGAGTTTGTTGGTAAAACTTATATCAAAGACTTAAACTCCATAGCATCCTAATTGAGTTTTTACTTTTTATTTATTTTTTTATATATAAAAAAGTCATGTACTGGGAGATTTAGCTATATGTGATAGCTTCATTCAAACTGATATGGATTTTTCAAATACCTTAATGGAAGATTTAGTTATGTATTAACCTTGAAGGAGGTTAATGTCATTGACTTAGTGCTTGTATATATCTTCCACTTTTATCCATCTTTATCCTTGTCTAGCATCTCCAATACTCATTCAGGGGCCAGCTAATCTTGTAACTGACACCAACTGTTGGCTATATACTTTTCTTGTTTGTTGCTAATTTCTTACACATTCATGGGCCAGCTAATCTTGTAATTGACACCAACTGCTAGCAGCGTGATCATGAGTGGAGACAAGATACTGCAGTTGTTACAAAGAGGCTATCAAGGGCTTCTCCGGTATGCTGTTAGCTTTTATTATGTGCTATGTTTAAACTTCCTAGACACTGCTTTCGATGATTTATTAGAAACACAAACATTTATCTGATAAAAAAAACTTAAACAGTTCTATCAAAAAAAGTTTTCTATCGATAAATAAAATTCTCAAGGAGTTGTTTAGAGAGAAAGGTTTTCTAGGGAAAAAAATATAGTTTTTGTAGGTTTCGGAAAAAAAATCCATGACCCCCATTCATCCATGATGTCAGGGCATTGATGTATTGAGTTAAAATTTGAAGTCTAATAGTTAATAAACATGTGAGAACATATATATAGATATTGTAAAGTTCAATATGATCTTTTTTTTTAATTCGAGTTACTTTTTTGAAAAATAGTATAGTGGCTTTCATCAAAATCAAGTGCTCGTGGCAATTCGAATTCAACATTTGTGGAAAAGTTTCTTTCACAACAACCTCTAACTTCAGGTTTATCCTTTTTGCATTTACTGTTCTGACTTTATATGGTTTTTATTCCAATTTTGGCAAATTTATTATGTTGTGAAAGAATAGGGATGTACGTGTATGGCCATGTAAATGGTTGTATGGGGACTATAGTTTGACTATGGCATGATTTCTCTTTTTATATTTGAGATGAAGGCTGATGCCATATTATTCAACTATCTTAGTGACTGGCTGATGCCAATTTTAATTCATTTGTCTATTATGATACTCAACTGTCTAATATGATAAAGATAGCAAACAAATTTTATATGTTGATGATGCTGGTCGCGACATTTATGACTGAACTTTAAATTAGAATTATGTCATCCATTCTTTGTCTTTAATATCTGATTGCTTTTTGTGTTTTCCCTTTCTAATTAAATTGTAAGATGCTTGTGTGTCTAACACTTATAGTTGTTTTGATTTTAGCTAGATGACCCAATTTTCTCTTTGTTTGTTCTGTATTACAATCAGGATCGGTTCAACTTCATTGGTCTGAAACGCCTCCTACTCAGAATGCAACACGAACCAAATGGTTTTGCACTAGTAAAGGGCTATTAGATTCTGGGTCAAGTGGGATTATAGCTGGAGATGCTATCATCACAAAAAATCGAGTTCTGTGACGATAGAACCTCCAACTATAATCCCACTTGGCCCACAATCTAATAGCCCTTTACTAGTGCAAAACCATTTGGGCCGTATTGCATTCTTAGTAGGAGGCCTTTGGGACTAATGAAGTTGAACCGATCCTGATTGTAATACAGAATAGACACAGAGAAAATTGGGCCATCTAGCCGAAATCAAAACAACTATAAGTGTCGCACATACAAGCATCTTACAATTTAATTAGAAAGCGAAAACACAAAAAGCAATCAGATATTAAAGACAAAGACTGGAAAACATAATTCTAATTTAAAGTTCAGTCATAAATGTCGCGACCATCATCATCAACATATAAAATTTGTTTGCTATCTTTATCATAATAGACAGTTGAGTTTCATAATAGACAAATGAAGTAAAGTTGGCATCGCCCAATCACTAAGAAAGTTGAATAATATGGCATCAGCCTTCATCTCAAATATAAAAAGAGAAATCATGCAACAGTCGAACTATAAATCTGATAGAACCATACACATGTCCATACACGTACATCCCTATTCTTTTACAGGTTAATAAATTTGCCAAAATTGGAATAAAAACCATATAAAGTCAGAACAGTAAATGCAAAAAGGATAAACCTGAAGTTAGAGGTTGTTGTGAAATAAACTTTTCCACAAATGTGGACTTCGAATTGGTACGAGCACTTGATTTTGATGAAAGCCACTATACTGTTTTTCAAAAAAGTAACTTGAATTAAAAAAAAAAGATCATATTGAACTTTACAATATCTATATATATGTTCTCACATGTTTATTAACTATTAGACTTCAAATTTTAAGTTAATACATCAATGCCCTGACATCATGGTTGAAGGGGGGTCATGGATTTTTTTCCGAAACCTACAAAACTATATTTTTTTCCCCTAGAAAACCTTTCTCTCTAATAAACTCTTAGAGAATTTTATTTATCGATAGAAAACTCTTTTTGAGAGAATTGTTTATGTTTTTTATCAGATAACTCTTTGTGTTTCTAATAAATCATCGAAGACATTGTATAGGAAGTTTAAACATAGCACATAATAAAAGTTAACAGCATACCGGAGAAGCCCCTGATAGCCACTTTGTAACAACTGCAGTATCTTGACGCCACTCATGCTCACGCTGCCAGCAGTTGGTGTCAATTACAAGATTAGCTGGCTCATGAATGGCTAAGAAATTAGCAACAAACAGAAAAAGTATATATAGCCAGAAGTTGGTGTCAATTACAAGATTAGATGGCCCCTATATGAGTAATGGAGATCCTAGAGAAGGATAAAGATAGAGAAAAGAGGCAATACAAGCACTAAGTCAATGACAATAACCTCCTTCAAGGCTGATACATAACTAAATCTTCCATTAAGGTATTTGAAAAATCCATATCAGTTTGAATGAAGCTATCACATATAGCTAAATCTCCTAGTAGATGACTTTTTTATATAAAAAAAAAGTAAAAAATCAATTAGGATGTTATGGAGTTTAAGCCTTTGATCTAAGTTTTACCAACAAACTCTATTACAGGCAGACATCAACTTGGCAATTAAATATATGGCCTTAGGGAAACCTATAATAGAATACTTAACACGTATCAATCACTTACTTGAGATGGTTGATCCAAATAGTTACTCTTCCCTGGAAATTTGCTATCAATAATGCACGGGGACAACAGACAGGAGACCATTGGATAGACTGGACGGAATCAAGAGAAGAATATTGAGAAGACATTTAGTGCAACCAATCAAATTTCTAAATATATAATGCATTTGCCTATATAATGAAGCAGTTCAGTTCACAGACTAAAATCTGGGGGGAAAATGCCAAGAAAGAAAATCAAAATATTAATTCCTTTCGGCGAACAGTCCATCAAGCAAATCAGCGGAGATATTTCCATATATGAGCTAGTTGCAAATTTAACTATAGTGAAGAATAATATCAAACAAAACTAACCAACACAGTAATAGTGAAATAGCCATAACATCAAAGTACATGCTACAATATTGAATGCCGCAATTTCAGTTGGACTCTCCGAGATCACAATTTGTACAGGGATCCAAAACCGTGGATTTACAGATGATCTACAAAAAAGGAAACACAATTAAACAAACATACACGATAACATATGATCTTTGGACATTTTTAAAATAACTTTTTCTTGCACATATAAAAAATTTGTTTGCCATGAACATTGTTCTTTTAAATTTGCTGGTAGTCTGTCTAACAAATGAGTACACACACATGTCAAGTGAGAGGCGTGAGACAATGTAATAAATGGGAGGATATAATATTAACCTTAGATCAAAATAAACGATCAACATTACAGTTTTCAACTAAAAAGGCACGTGATCATTGTTCACACATGTAATGGAGAAAGTTTGAGAAAATAATCGATCAAATCTTCTTGAATTCATCCACAAATTCATAAATGTAATGGACCCCCAAAATTATCTCAATCTAGTGAATTATTTTGCTCTTAAATCTTTCATCCACTATCCATTATGAGATTTGTGTGTTTCATGAATTAGGCCTCCAATTACCAGCTTTGACCAAAGAAGGCCTACAATTATGAACTATATGAAAAGAGAATTATTGAGTGTATACCTGAGATTTGTTTTGTTATACAGCTTTAAATCAATTCACATTACATGAAATTTTCGTTCACAGATTAAACAATAAATCAATTCAACTAGATCAAAAAATCAGTTAAATAAGATCGGAATTAAAAATTAATTTGATTTGTTTTTAATTATTTTTTTAATTAAAATTTTTTATTTATTTTTTTTTTATTTTTTTTAATTAACACATTTACACGTGGCATTTTTATTTATTTTTTAAATAAAAAATACACATGTGGCGTCCATGTGTGCGCCACGTATGCATTGATTGGGTCAAAATTGGCCTGGGGGCATAACTGCAAAAGGGTTAAACATAGAGGGCTCGAAAGTCGTTATTTTTATTAGGGGCCATAATCGCAACTTTTGGATACTTAGGGGGCCAAAATTGTAATTAAGCCTTTTTTCTATAATGACTTCAGAGTTTCGATTTTTCTTATAACTCAATTTTTTCTACTTACACCGATAAAATGTTATGTTACACTCAACTTTCATTAAAATTTATCGATAATATTAAAATTATCCTTGTGCATCTAATTTTTCAAAACCCTTTTTCATCTCTCAGTCTAAATTGCCATCTGCTCTTTCACAAACATTCATGGATGTGTCATCAATATCAATCAATTTTTTTTTTTTGAAGAAGATATATTAGCCCACTTAAATTGGCGTCGGGAAGAATCGAACCTAAGACGTCGAGGAGGATCATACTCCAAAGTACCAAGTCAACACCACAAGAGCAATCCAAGTGTGGGTTAATCTCATTGAAATTTTCTTTCTTCAATGATCATTTTATGAGTTTTCAAGTTTTTTTCTTCATTCCTTCAAAAAAAAATATCTTCTGTTTCTTTTTGCCACTTTGTGTTTGAAAAATGTTCTTCCATTATCATCTATTTCATGTTTTTCTTCGATTTTAGAGGTATATTATAACCTCAACTTACATACACGCACTACCCTAAACTCGGTTTACATATGTACTACCGTAAAATTAGTTTACATGACGTACATAAACTCAGTTTTTGAAGACTCATATTTTTTTTCTCCAGTTTTAGAGGTTTACGTTAATTGAGTTGTTTACGGTATAGTGTATGTACACTCGGTTTACGATAGCGCATGTACGTAAACTCAATTTTATAGGATAATGCATTTTTTTTAGTGTTATTAACTTGAATATTGTGAGTTTGTTCGCAGATTCATTGTTCATTGCTTTACAAGGAATGCAGTGTGGGGAAAAACAATATCAAACCAAATACAATAAAGTTTCGTTGATCCTTCGTTTCCGGTGTTGAGGAAAAATATCAATCCTCTTTCAACACTCTATTTTCACGTTTCTCTTTGATCTTTTAATCTCTCTATTTTTCTTTTCATAAGAGTTTGCGTCAACAGCCTCACATCTCGCACTCAAGTATTTCCCATGTTATTCTCCCAAAGCTTCCCCACATAGAGATACTTTGTGCTATTTAAAGACGCTTGAATACAAGATTAACCCATAAAATCATAAATTTAGTATATTTGCTTAGGTTAATCGGTATGTAAAATGCTTTTTGTCTTCTCATATATGTATTTTTTTTTCTCTTCAACTGTGTGGTGCACGTTGTTGGAAATATTAAGAGTAAAATAGAATTGAGATAGTTAGGAAAGATATAGGAGAGATATGTTGTGCCGTGGACAAAACCACTGTCCTGAAAGCAAATTTCCGGTGGATCTCCGGTGCAATCCAATATCCGGTTTTTGCTCTCCAAGGTTTACACAACTGCATGTCTGAACACGTGCGCTCGAGGCCAAACACGATGGAGCTTCACAAACAATGCCCAAAGTCACAAATGAACAATAGAAAGGAATGGAGCTTAATAGAAGGCATGACGAACTGGATTTCCACCACCGTCTGTCACCGTACCATTGTTCTCTTTTATATGTCTATAAAAGATGCTAGTGGCACAGACTAAAAATGAAATGCCTCATCTTTCCGTTGCAACATTTCTCAACAACATAAATGACATTAATGACAATGAAAAGTGAGGGGTTGAATGTTGATTTTTTGTGTAACGTTTAGCCAATTGAACATGAAGATTTAAGAAGACAAACAATAGGAATTGATTGTCATTATATCCAACAATCCCCCACTAATGGCAATCAAGGAAAACGATTTTAGATGAGACCCCACAACACACACTTTTACCTTTAAAATTGTGATAGCTCCGCGATAATTATTTCCATCATAATTTAAGACCTTTATCACCTTGGGTCGCTCATGAGTGCTCTAGAAAGATTGCCCAAATCTTTCATAGAAGGTGGTCTAAGCCTTCACACTCAAGTAGGTAAATTCACCAAGTACGTCTCAGAAGCACCACCATAAAAGGCTATGAATTTATTAAGAAGATAAAAAATTGTTCAACCTCAAATTTAACAAGTGGCGAGTCCATCAAGTCCGTCTCATAAGGACCACCCAAAAATTAGGGCTATGAACTCATTTAAGAGCTAAAAGCTCAACCTTACATTAAGCACTACCACACGCCATAAGGATGAAAAATGTAGTGCATATAGGAGTATTCATATGGCTTCGTTTGACCACGAATTGGGTATCTACCATATTTTCCTCCACTCAAGGCTTTATATTCATCTCCCTCGACATATCCAAGACAACTTTCCTGGATAATCCTTTCACATAAGGATCTTAATTTTAATTTTTTTTCCTCACTTCTCATATTGTGAGATAACATTATTTTTAGTTCCTTTCACAAAGGATTTGTGTCGTCTCTCACAGACACCATTATTAGTCACATAGCTCATAGCCTGTGATCAAAAAATATTTAGAAGGTAAGGATTTCCTTCATAAAGGTATTTCATTCACACTAAGTCTTTCAAACATAATGCTTCTTGACCTACAAATTGAAGAGCTATTATTTTTGATTCCATTGATAAATATGACTACACATATTTGCTTTAGTTATTTTCAAGAGATAACTCATTCTCATGAAATAAACAAGTACTTAGTAATCGAATTTACCTCATCTTTATTTGAGATCCAATTTACATTATTCAATCCTTCTGAGATGGACAATTAGAAAAAAATGATATCTAAACTATAAAATCATTTTGATAGTTTAGAAAATCTAATTGATATTTAAATGACCACCTTTGAGATTTATGAATTTATACACTTCATCTATTCATTATACCACACTCTCTCTGTTTTATATCTAACCCTCCATGATTTCACATCTAACGGCAACAATTCTTTCACGAAGGATCGAGATCTTTTAGTTCGCTGTGAATAGCAGTGCTCAATTGGTTGTTTACAAAAATGCTAATTTAAGATTTAGACTTAATAAGGTCTTAGTTTAGAAAGAAATAAAGTCAACTCACATAAGGACTTGTATTGAAGAATGCATTTTTTAAAAAGGGAACTTTTTTTTCTAGGGATTCAAAGGGAACTTATAATTACAAAATGTGAAGTATATTACATCTATTTAACATATAAATAATAAATACAACTCACATTTATCTATCCTTT
>Ga0315914_1002625_pt1 | contig 27514 bp, 8 predicted proteins | sample MpolenodulesMG_FD_203920 | JGI IMG/M metagenome (GOLD analysis project Ga0315914, IMG submission 203920) | Medicago polymorpha root nodule microbial communities from Los Angeles, California, United States - elongated nodules | ecosystem: Host-associated > Plants > Roots > Nodule | place: USA...
TGTATGCTATTTCAATAGATCATGCTACATGTATTTCAACAAACAAGTGACCACTTCTTCCTCTCATTTATTATTATTTGAAGCTTAAAATTAAAAAAAATCTTAACACTGATGATGCAGCAAGTTAATTCTGATTGAATTTGCTCAGAAGCATCTTCACAATTATCTTATGAATTGAGTGTTTCATAATATCTGCAGTGATCTTTGGGACAATTGCTTGTGTAATTATTTCATACTTGTTTATTTCTTAAAATGCTTTTATAATATACTTGTTTACGTTGTTTTAAAATTTTTTATTGCGGTGATGGATGTTCCTGACTTTCCAACCTCTGAAACATCCGAGCATGAGTCACTCAATATAAATTTCGACGAATACAAGAAGTTATGTTGAGATGGATGTGTTAGAGAATGTGTTTTTAGTACTTTTCAATAATAAATACAATGTTTAAATTGAAAAAAAGAATCATAAATATAAGGTGTAAATAAATCGTGAAATTGACAAAAAAACAATTCGTTTAATTAGACTACATATCAACTTTATTTTTTGATTAATGCATTTGAACCTTTTAGATCTAATCAAATTCTTCTTTCAAAAAAAAAAGATTTAACCAAATTCTCTATTATTAAAAAACACAATATTAAAAAATTGTTGATTAAACAAACAATTCACACTGTGGGTTTACTGTTGACAAAGTTGCAACGATCATGCAATGATGACTGGATCTTATAACAATAACTATAATCAGTTTGCTATCACAACTAGCTAAACAAGCGATGAATGATGAAGAAGTCCTTTCTATTTGAGATGTTTGTTTCAAGTTTATTAAATTTATTTTTAAAAATAAATTTTTTAGAAACGTAAAGATGAGAATTTTATTCCCACATATTTTTTAAAATGATGTTTAGTTAATATTATAATTAAGTATATTCCAAGTATTCAAAGTGAAAACCGCTGGAACTATAATTTGATAAGACTCATTATCCTTAATTCACTTCAGGATAAATAATCAATGTTGATTTATTGTGCTCTCTTTGGAGCAGGCCCGACTTTGGGGGAGTGCAAGGTGCTCAATCGGGCCGGACCTCCAAATGCTATGGGGCTTAAAAAAAATTAAGTGTAATACCTACCCCACTTAAATAAATAAAAAACAGAGGTTTACTGTTCCCACCTTATGACTTTTCTCGCGTGCCCTATTTTTTTTCAAAAATGCCCTTGAAGTTTCTGGATTTTATAATTCGGAATGGTGTTTTCCTTTGTTAGAGGGTGAAAAAATGAGTTACGGATTTTTTTGGATTTTGTAATCCGGAAATCAAAAAAAATAGGGCGTGTTACATGATTTTTTTTCAGATTACATAATCCGAACACCCCCTAAACACCCTTTTTTTCATGGTGCTGATGCAATCCAGATTACGTAATCCGGACAGCACCAACACCAATTATGAACATGTTTGTAACATTGATAGTCATTTTAAGGACAATATTAATCTTTCTAGTTTTCATCCTTGTGTTTTTATGATCAAGACTCCCTTAAAAGAGACTTCTTACGGTACTCCGCCCTCAAAATCCAAAATTTCATCATTTACACCCTTTTTTTCATGGTGCTAATCCGGATTACGTAATCCGGACAGCACCAACACCAATTCTTAACATGTTTGTAACATTGATAGTCATTTTAAGGACAATATTAATCTTCCTAGCTTTCATCCTTGTGTTTTTATGATCAAGACTCTCTTAAAAGAGACTTCTTACGGGACTCCGCCTTCAAAATCCAAAATTCCATCACTTAGACCCTTTTTTCATGGTGCTAATGCAATCCAGATTACGTAATCCGGACTACAAAGGGGCATTATTGAAAATTTTCAACGTCGCGCGAGAAGGCAACAGGGTGGAAAAAGTAATACTCAAAAAAATATATGTGTTACTTCTTTTTCTTTCTTCAGTACATGTTTGAGTTTTTTTTTTACTATAGTTCTCCTTTCTGTACATAAATTTGATGTTATCAAACCACCCCAAATTTGTATAATCACTTAATTAGTCAATTTGGAAAGCGATTTCATCGAAAGAATCACAACAATCATTTTTTTCTTGCATAAACTATTCGTTTTCCCCTTTCCCACAACGGAGTGACAAGTCCAACCGACACCATTATGTAAATTTCACATCTCTTTCACTTAATTCTTTTTTATTTCGTTTCATGTTTAAAACTTCTAATTCTGATTTTTTTAATGAAGCTTAGTTACACACAAAAAATACATTTTTATTTTACTAAGGACCTATTTTAAAAATAGAGTCGAGCCTCCTATTTCATAGGAACGGCCCTGCTTTGGAGGCGGTGGAAGTATTCTTCTTTTTGTCTTTTTTGTTGGAATTGAATAAACTTCCAACACAAATTGAATGAGAGCTATTAGAGCTAATATCATCATACTAGTTTGTTGCTGGAACTGATACATTAGCTGCAATTGTAAGTTGAAGTGTCTCAAAAATATTGAAAATTTCTTTCTCTATGATTTTTATGAAAAACTGTCTCAATAGCAAATTTGATTAGAAGTAATTAATATGCTATAGATTTCGTACGAGTGAAAAAACCTAACAATAAATTTTACTATAAAAACTCAAAAAAAATAGAAAAACAAAATCAAACTTCACACTTCAAACTCAATTTTAACCAAAGTTACTTTTGCCAAATCAAAATCAACTTTATAAACACCCATCAATTGATTTTGTGTGAACCAGATATCATTTCTAGTCAAACTTGCTTTTGAGAATAAACTCAATTTTGATTTATAAAATCTAAACTTTTTCATTTTACTTTCAATCAATTAGATATTGAACAGGTTCAAAACCTTTAACAAACCAGTTTCAAGTTTCAATCCTCATCACTCTAATTTATTGAAACCTTGTTGGATTTTATTTAATTATAATTACATAAGTATAAAAATTTCTTTATATGCATATAATATAACTCATGCATTCATAATATATGCAGTATATGCATAATCAAACAAATATGATAGATGACACTGAATTTTTTTAGTATCCGCCAAGATACAAATGTACCATGACTCCCGTACATGTATTTTTATGAATCAGAAAAAGATTTCATTAACACACTCATAACCTATGAAGTACAAACACGGACACTCACACCGACACTGCTAATAATTTGAGAAAATGATATAATTCAATGTAATCATGTGTCGATGTCGTGTTGTATCGGACACCGACACGTGTCTGACACCAAAACACACCTAATCCGAGGCGTGTCCGTACTTCATAGCTCAGAACAAAAGACATACCCGGAAAAAAGGCAAGACAATACAGGGGAACCACTGCAAAAGCAGGTACGCAAAAAGCCAAAAATGCAAAGCAGCACCACCTATATAGTGAGGACTAGAAGTTGAACCAAGAGCAATAAACTAAAACCCTCAGCTTAACTCCAAAGCAACTGCAGCTGCAATGCGGAAGCAAACTGAATAGCGGCTACAAGAGCATCCGAGACCAAGGCGAAAAAACAAAAACAAAAAAATGCACAAACCATAGGCAGCGGTGCCGCACAACATGGGCAACAAACACAGACCGCACCCTGCACTTGAAAAGAGGGCAAAGAATGCCAAAAAATGACAGCAACTCAGGAACAGAAACGGCGGAGAAACTCAGAACCAACCACGACCAAAACCAGAAAAAAAAATCAACAGCCTACGAAAGACAAGGGGATAATCAACGTGACAGGCACAACAAGGGATCCTACAACCATTCGTAGAACAATATGAGGGACATCTTCATTCTCTCTAACATTCATCTCCATGACGTGAGTTTAATTTCATCCACCACCTCATCTACCAACCCGATCCCGTTGGCAGAAATTATGCCATTTCTGCAGGTGATTAGTTTTGGAACGTATACATATTAACTGCTAAACAAGATAATAATCATTCACACCCTCTCTTCTCTGACTAACCTAAATAACTATTTTAATTCCACTATGATTTCCAGATGCTACTGAATAAATTACTTCCACTAAACCCTGCCATCTGAACCGTTTTCTTGGGCCTTCTTATGTATACCTTCCAAAATTTATCACCTGTAGAAAATGTTCCAAAAAACTGTCTCAAGGAACATGGAATATGAAGCAAAAAATGCAGATATGAATCACTCAATCATCCCATTTCTAGTGTTGGATTATATCTCTACAATAGGAACCCAACAACGATGAGTATAAATAGAAGGACATTCTATTGTATTCTAAGTAAGATTCAATGTAAAAACTATAAATGGTTTCAGAAGAGAAAAGAAAAAGAACAGAAATAGAAAAGAACTACTGTGTAGTATGTATTCATCACTCACACCATCTATGTTCTAAGTAATCTTCACTACATAACCACTCTCATTCCACTAGTCCTACTCGACGCTACTGAATAACTAACTTCCACTAGATACTTCCGTCTCAACAACTTTCTTGGGCCTGCTTGCGTATACCTATCAACCATTGAACCTCGATCATGACACAAATGGTCTACGATCTGTCTCTAGGATCATCTATCTCCCTCTCCTATTCTAGTTACCAATATTTTCGGCTTCCTGAGGCACACCCCTATCCTCGAGGCTGAAATTAGGGCTTCACCTCATGAATTCATCTTTCAAAGCTGCTAAATTCCTCAGTCTGTCTGTTCTGCAACAGATTCAATATTTGTCTTATCGTTTAATTACACCTACGGAAAAACCTACCTAGAACCAAGATTTGTTTGAGGATCCAAGGTTCCGGTCAATGCTATGCTACTCCCATTTCCATAGGAAAATTGAATTCATCTAATAGAGGCAATAGCTTGCCTGGGCTGTGTAACATGGAATACGGGTGGACTCAGAGAGGAAGGAACAAGCTTCAAAGGTCACAATTCAACTTCCATCAACAGAGGACGATAATATACTAGTGACAATTGTGTTTATCTTAGTTATGACATACTCGACTTGCAAATCATGACAACAAGTTAAGGTATTTCAATATGGTCGGCTTCAATTACTAGTGTCCTCACCGTATTCTACTCTTTGACTTTAATAAAACAGGAAAATCATAGTTCCAGCCAAGCTACCTTAGCATTCTGACCAAACATTTATCTAACGCATATTGAATTCAATATTTCTTAAGTAGAATTCAAAAAATACATATCTTTTATATTATCCGAATAAGAAATGCATGCATAACTTCAATATACCTGGTAAGCATCTTCATTTCTTTGCAAAGAAGCAGCCAAAACAAAGTTACTAACAATTCAAGAAGACATACCAAGAACACTCCAAGTGTTTCATAACACCTTTGTTTTTACATCCAAAATAAAATTACTAACAATATATCAAAAGGATACCAATACCACAGTGAATGGTTTCATAACACTTTTGTGTGTATTATATCCAAAATAAAGTTACTACTTACATAAAAAAACAAAATAACAAGAAGACATAAATCATTGTGTCCTAATTGCCTGCACACATGGACCAATCTTCGGGTCACTCTCTGGTTCCATCATCAATACCATCAACCTCATCACCATCTTCAACCACAAGTGGGCTGCTTGCATCTTTGCCTGGACCATCAATCATCTTGTTTTTCAAAGTTCTAAGTCTAACACTAGACCTGACTTTGGCTTTCTTGACATCCTTAACATGTAATGGTTTTGAGTTTCTTTTTTTTCCCTGTAAAATACAACTTAAACAATCAGTTACTTGTAACAATTCACTCACACATGCAAATGCTCAGATACTTACATTTGTACGATCAGACACATGAGGTATTGCAACCGGTGCATTTGCAACATGATCAACCTGACTTGCTTCAACATCCTCCAACCTTGCATTTCTTTCATGCAATCCTCTGAACTCCGTGTTCAAAGACTCGAGTAAGATCTCAACCTTACGCTTCTCATCCACTAATTTTATGTTTTCGTTCCTCAGCTCATTTATAGTTGCTAAATTCTTGTTTACTGTTTCCTTCAATTTGCTTCGAATCTCGCCAAGAGCATTTCTATCATTTAGCCATTTCTCATTCAAATTCTCCAACTCCAAAACTTTAGCTTCTAGCTCACAGTTCTTTCTTTTTATCACATCATCAATAGCATTCCCATCCTCCACCCGTTTTTCCTTCAACTCCAAAACCTCATTATCTAACTCATCATTCTTCTTTCTCAGTACTTCAAGTTCATTTCGATCATCCACACATTTTTCTTTCAACTTCTTCAACTCACACTCCAACTCAATGTTCTTCTTTCTTATCTCTCCAATAGTGACTCTTTCAGCTAAAGCACTTGTCTTAGCTTCCTCAAACAATTTCCTCAACTCAATGTTCCTCTCTCTTAGTACTACAACAGTGTCTTTATCAGCTAAATCAGTTTTCAATTTCTTCAACAAAGCTTCATAACGTTCCTGATCTTTCTTCCCTTTCTGACAAAGTTCCTCTCTTTTCTTAAACTCTTTCTCAGCATGTAACCTTGCAAGTTTCTCCATTTCAACGTTGTGTTGTAAGTGTTGAATCTGTTTTCTGAGTCCAACATCTCTACTCATCAAAACGGCTTCAACTCTATCAAAAGTTTCAGTCAAATAAGCTCCCCGCAACACTTCAACAAGATCAGAGATTGTCATTTCTTCTAAGTTATGAGGTTCCATCACATCTGTTCCAACTTCAGCATGAATCACGTGTTTGGTGGAAGATGACCCATGTTCGATTTTGGGTTCAATGTTCATGATTAGACGTAAAAATGCAAACTTTGGTAGGAAAAAAAATGAGTTTAAGTGAAAAATTGTAAATGGGTTGTAGCTGAAAGAAAGAGTGTTGTAGCCTTTGGGTTCAATGAAGATGAAGAATGTGTTTGGTTTTAAAACAAAAGAAAAAGAGAAATGATATTTGTAGAACCATTTTGCTAGAACTTTTGTACAACTTTTTATCTCATACTCATGTCAATGTTTTTGTTTTTTCTCTTCATTTTTCTCTCTCTATTGTTTTTGACCAATGAGAAGAGAGAACAATAAAATTGTCTCAAAGGTTGTACTAAAATAGTTGTCAAAATATAGGTGATTATAGTCTCTTCTCTTTCAACAATTTTTCCAAAAAAGATTGTTTGGTTTATTTGCAAAAATGTACGGGTTTGTGTGTCTGTTTTATGAGAGACAAGGGGTAGGTTAGTTTAGGTGAGATTTTCCCCTTTTTACCCCCAAGAATTACCATGCAATTACCTACCCTATCCTATCCTATCCTATAGTTTACATGTCCATTCACATAATAAGGTTTTTGCTAGAAACCATCCATGAAGATGTCTTTTAGCAACTCACACCTTAAGGTGTGATTTCCACTTTTTAGTTATAATTTTGCTAAAAGACACCTTCATAAAAATTAGTTGGTGTCTTTTAACAAATGCTCATAGAATACCTTGTTAAAAGACACCTTCATAAAATGTGTCTTTTAGCAAAACCCACTAATTAATTATTATGCTTGATTGCAATATTGGTCCTCCATTTTTTTTTACCATTTTACAGATTTGATCTCCCTATTTTAAAATGTTAGACAATTTTGGGGATGACATTGCTTAAACACTAAACTCTAAACTCTTGCTTATAAGGATGAGTTTCCCTTAGTGTGGATGACATTGTGCTAGCCAATTCTAGGTTAGGGAACTTTGGGGGCCTTACTTGGAATCATATTGGAAATTTCGTTAAGATCTTCACCCTTTATCATGGTATCTCTTGTCTTGAGATTCTGAGTACTGGTGTGTCAAGTGTTTATTGAACTCTTTTGGTTGTGAATCTTGTTCATGGAGCATTAAATGTCCATCACATATTTCATATAAGAATACACTCAATACTCCATGCATTGCTTACTCATCAATATTATGTTGTACTTTTCAACCACTATGACACACAACAACAGTATACCATCAATATTCAAGAACATGATATTCCAAGGAGTTCAATTCAATGTGATAATCCATCCGTCTTTTTCACCTTGTTGATATAAATTATAAAAAGGACCAATTAATACAAATATGCTTTCTAAAAAATATATCCCTATGCGACTATTTTATATTTTACACTGTAAATTTATAAATATTGATGTTTGTGTCTAACTTAAATTAAACATAACCTTGCCCATGCAAATGCACGAGTGACACTCTAGTTTCTTACAATTCAGTATCATTTTAACTAGACCATAAATTGGAGTTCCATGTGACTAAGGATATGGTTGTAGGGTAGCAAAACTTACCACTCAATGATATTATTAAATTTCAGTTTGTTTGCTTGCATTTAATCAAAATCAAGTTTCATATCTCTAAAGCAAATTTGATAAGTAGGATATACATAATATTATAGCCTAATATATAAAGCAAGCATCCTGTAATAATGGCTAACAAGGAAAAACAAAATGTATTTTCTTAGAAGCTTTGGTTTGTTTATCATTTTTGTTTTCTGGAAAGAAAACTTCATCAAAGAGAAGATATCAGAAGAAAACCTCAAAACTTATTTCTAAAAATTAGGCTTCAAAAATCTGAATAGAATACCAAAAACCAAGACTCTCTAAATCAAACTATGAGCTAGGAAGAACATATAAGGAAGAAAATAAGAGTGTCTTGTTAAACGCTGGATAACAAAGATAATTCAACCCCGGGCTTCTTTGCACTACGACTACTTTATCAAATTCACTGGTTTATCACTGATTGTGTACTGTTTATGGAAATGGTTTTTGGAAAATTGGCTTAGGTGGAACCAATTTTGCTGGCGTTTGGTTTTGCAATGTGTGTCATCTGTTTTGGTTTTGCAATGTGTGACCAAATTGCAATTTCTTGGTCATGTGACCATCTAAGAGTTTCTCGTGGTTGGGTTCAATAACTAGCAGCCTCACCACTTCAAAGGAATTAAGTGATGTGATAGATAGGGAAAGATAGAGAGAAAATGAAGATTTGAATGTGAGTAAGAAAATTATGCGTATACAAATACTATAAGAGTTGGTCTATATTTATTTATAATTAGTATTGAAGCCTGATTTTTACAAATAAGTTTTGAGGATTGTTGGCTTCTATGGAATGGATGAAAGAGTCAGGGTTTAAACAGATTATATTTACTCTTCACTCTAAAAATGCAGTCGGCTCTTTCAACTGAGTGCATGCATGGTCAATCTGGTTAGGTTCTATTTTATCTAAATGTCATAGCATTTTATCGATTTTTTTAATAACTCTTATATTGAGTTCTTTAGGAGAGAAGCTAATATGGTCGTTTACAATCTGGCAAAAGTTGCAATATATAACGCGTGTTCTCAACCTTATATTAACATACTCGATTATCTCGTTGATTTTTAATGAAATGCATTAGTTTCTCCGATAAAAAAATATATTTTTTTTGCAATTAATGCACTTTGTTGGGTCTGTTATTTATACAGTTGTAGTTGTCCATGAGGTAAATATTAATAACTAAGGAGTGGGGAAATTGGTTAAATTTAACAATTTTTTTTTTTTTTGCGGGAGAAATTTAACAATGTTAAATACTGATTTTTTTTTTAATGGGTTGAAAGATAAGTTTTGATATTCTTAATCTTCCACTCATAATATTGTAAAAAAACGGTTGTATTTCCTCAAACCGAGTTCAATTGATCCATAATAACTTGAGTATTATTATCAAATCTATTTCATAGCACTGAGATCACATCATTGAACTCATAAAAATAAAAATACATATAAACTGAGTGAGATCACTCATAATTAAGAAGACATGCTTTTTCTTTTAGAATACATGTCATGTTTTATTTTATTGTATTCATGTATATAAGTTGCATGCGCCCAGCCCAATTTCTTACATCAAGCCTTTGGAGAAGCAGGAGGAGGATTATAACCTGAAAGAGTCACATTTATACTAAACATGATTAGCACTGTACATAGAAATTAATATATATCGTAAAACTAATAAATTAATCTTTCTTTTGGATTAAAAATCATACAGTTTATAATATCATTGAATTTGCCCCGTGAGTATAATGACCAATTTAATAACCAACTAATTAGTGTGTATAATTTACTATGTTAAAGCTCTTTAAAAAAATTAACTTACTTCCACATTTGCCTGTAGGTATATCTTGCAATTCGCAATTTCGAGCTACATTCAAAGCTTTGTCTATGCTGATATTTTGCATAAGAAGAGGAGTCACATATTGGCAGTAACAGGAGACATCAACACCATTCAATGCATTACAACATAAATCTGATGGTGGCAACGTTGGCCCATCCTTTAGGACAAACGGTTTACAATGGTATACAATGCCATTCAAGTCACCACCACATTCAAATTGAGCAGAAATTCCTACCACTAAGATACTTAGTGTAAGAACTAATGTTGCGAAGTGTAAGCATCTAGCTGCCATGATGATCAAAATCTTACTCTTTTCTCAAATTCAAAATCAACTTAGTTTGGTCGACGAACTTATATTAATTACAGCACTAGAGAACATTTATATAGAAGAATGATGGTGTGAAAAGGTGTATAATTAAAATTTATAAAGATTTTTTTTTTTCCCACAATAATGGTCATTTATAACTTGCCAAAAGAAAATTATAATAAAGGAATGTTATAACTAATATTAATATTAATTGCAGCAGTAGACAACAATTTATAAAAGAATGATGAAAAGGTGTATAATTTTTTATAATGATTACTTATTTTTTTCCCAAGATAATTATAATTTATAACTTGCCAAAATAATATATTTCATTAATAGAATTAATTAACACAATAATTTATTTAATTATTTTTTATAATATTTTTAATTTGTTTACCAAAATATTGATAATTTATAGCTTGCCAAAAAATTATTTATAATAAGGAATGTTTTTTTTAGTAATTATATTAAGGAATTTTATTTTGACAAAATAATAAGGAATGTTATAACTAATATTAATTGCAGCACTAGAGAACAATTTATTTAAAAGAATGATGAAAAGGTGTATAACTTTTTTATAATGATGATTTATTTTTAGACCAAATATTTATAATTTATTTATTTTTTAGTAAAGAATATGATAAAAAAAAATTTGTCTGATAGCCTCGTGGCTGGAGCTGACACAATTAAATGTGGAAAAATGGGGTGTCCAGAGTTCGACCCGGCCACTGCATAAATTATGCAATGTCCCTGCCAACTGAGGTAAACTCACAGGGAAAAGAATATGATAATTTATAACTTGCGAAAAGAATATTTTAGTATAGAATTAATAAATGGTAGAATAATTTATTTAAATACTTAATTAATTTGATCTTATCGCCTGAATATAACTTTGATCCTTCCCTTGAAAAAAAGTTTACTTTGATCCTTCCGTATAAATATTCTATTTAATGCTTAATCTAAATTATAATTATTTTATGGTAGAATTAATGTCTAAATGAATTCTAACATATTTTGGAAGGTTTTGTGGCCTTGACTTTGGTCCTTCGAGTGCAGTACTCCTCAAAGTTTCAAATTCGATTTTTCACGATATCAATTTCGGTGTGTTGGTTTACCTTCTTAAAAAAAATATTTCATAAAAAAATTAACACAATTTGTTTCAATTAGGTTAATGTTTTTTTTTTGTTTTTTTTTTAAAAAAATAATTATGTTTTTTTATTATACTTGTTTTGACCCAAAATCATCCATCCAAATTGTTTTTCTTTCTCTTTTAATTGCCATATATGTTTTTTTTTTCTCTTTTAGTTAAATAACGTTTGCCATATATTTTCAATCTTCTTTTGTTTGTTTTGTGATTTCGCCATCTGAACACGATTCTGTTTGTTTCAATTTCCCGTCTTAATGGTAATCTTTTCGGCACAAGTTTTGCTAGATGAGATTACAAAGAGTTACAACAAATCATGAAAAACTGAAGGAACAAAAAAAAGCACAAAAAAATTAGCTAAAATACAAACAACAAACATTTTTGAGGATGAAGCCGTCAATAGTGATAACCAAAATCAAAAGTAACGTATTTTGATTTCAACCACCAATAAGATTGCAACTTAATCTTCGTATAAAATTTACAAATGATGGAAAATATGATCTTTGTGTTAATTCCAAATTATCCAAATCATAGAAAGTCAAACAATATTCAATGAAAGCTCATCCCTTTTAGAAAAGCCACCTAAAGCACCAAAGTGTAGATAGTGGTCATGAAGAAAACCGTGTGATACTGATTCAAAGCCCTATCAATTTGCCACCAAAGACCATAACCTGCCAAAAAAATCACAATTGACAAATATTTTGTCAATATCTTCATTAATTCCACACCTTCCAATGAGAGGAAAGTAAAATGAAAAAAAAAATTCTTGTGGTTAATAATATTTGAATACGAGTAAGAGCTTTCCACCATATACAATACCTTCTCTCCCTATCAATCCAAACCCCACAGTCATGATGTAGTTGTTTGGCGATGGTGTGCGCGTTGGTTTTCACGACGTCACCACCTCTTGACCGACGACGTTGATATTCCATCGACGTCGCGGTTCTGGTTCTTTTGGAGTTCTGTAGATCAATTGCAAATCTATGAGGGTTGACCCTTCATAGATCGGTGTTTGATACGATGAGGGTTACTAGATTTGGTCACCTTCGTCGCTAATGTTTGTTGTCGTTCCATCTTTTTTGTCGTTCAAGCTTCTGCGCGTTTTCCCAACCTCCCTCTCCCCCGTCATCGGTCTTTTGGTCAGTGGCGTATTTAAGGTCTTTAAAGGGTCGTGTTGCGATGTTGGATCCAGATTCTAGATGGTTGGTGCTCTCTCTAGTGTTAGCTCTAGATATCCTCCTTCGCGCCGAACGATGGGACAATAAGGTTCTAAAAATGGGACCCATTTGTTTGGGTCTACGTTGGCTGATTTGAACATCTTGTTCAGCGGTGTGTGGTTTTTGCAACTTAGTTATGATCTGCCACCAGTAGCTTGTTGTTGGTTCAGATGTTGGGTCTATTTTGGCTCGAAAGGGCGGTTAAGTCTGTTGTGTTTTGCAGTGGCTAATGGTATGTGAACCCCTATTTGGCAGTTGGTTCATTCACTATTCAAAAAAGATGTGTATGAATTTATTCAGACACGTCTCTGGTTCGTTAAAATGTTTGCGGCTTTTACACGTTGTTTCTTTTGCAATCTAGTTTCGTGCCCCGCGTTGGTTTTGCTCGATTGTGCTGATGTGTATTTGTTTGTATGACATTTGTGTTTCTTTATACCACTTTGGTTATATTCGTTGTAATACCCTCTTATGGGATGACTTTGTGGTTGTTGGTTTAGGTTTATGCCCTCTCAGCTTTTTGTATTTTCTCTTTTTTTATGTATTTTTCGATGCTTAAAAAATATATTCCACACCATCCAATGCAAAAATATATGTTGTTATTAATAACTCCCCTCTTAAGCAAGTTGTATTTAGTCAGTACGCGGCTAAGAAACATACATCAAGGAAAAGGAGAAACTTTAAGTGGAACTGCTTTTAATCGAACATTATAATTGTGTTCAAATATAACATTAATATATGTAGTATTCAAGTAGTCGTTCACACTACTCATCGAGTATTGTTTGGTCATATATAACTTTCAAACTAACTATCCGCTGTAACGCCCTACTTCTATTTAAGCGATAAAACACGCGAATAATTCAAATATACAAGAAATGGATGTTACGTCTTCAAAAGGTTTTCAAACAACATGCATGTATAAAATTTCTCAACAGTCGCAGCGGATATAAATACATCTCCAAAATATACATGTCATTAAATCAACATACATCACCAAATGAAATTTTCAAAACCCGACAAATGTGCAAAATCTCAACAACAGAATAATTCAATGTAACAAATGTAAATACGGACACCTAATCAGAGCCTAAACTAAGACTCCAAAACGAATAACGGAGATAGCTCACACTATCCACAAGCACTCACCAAGCAAGCTAAAAGATTACTCATGCACGCCGTCTACCCATCCATACAAATAGGTAGGCGGTCAAAGATCACTGGGGGTTAGCTTCACATCAATCATAATCAGACATAAATAATTCCAAATGTATTCATCAAATTAAACTCCATGTAATTCAAAGAAAGAGATATTCCAATTTCAACATTATTCACGAACATCAACAATTCACCACATCACAATTATGCAAATTTACCAATCACATGAAACACCAAACAACTTGGACTCATGTCACAACATATTATGCACTTAGACATGACCCCTATATGCATGTGGTACCGTCACCAACAATGTCTAGGCCGTCACCCCATGATGCCAACAACACATCATAATCACCTCAACTGGATATAAATATCCCACGACTATGGATGCATGAACATATGACACACTATGCACATGTTCAACAACAACTCACCACCATTCGTATGCATGACTCCACAACAAGGTTCAATACATACAAACACCGCATCCAACCATTCAACATTTAACATGTACATTTCATACAACAACTAAAAACATGATTATCATACCACAACTAATCAACATAAACAAGGCATAAACACCGTCATTAAGTTCAGCATCAATAGCATGATAATCAAAGTTAACATTTATGATAATCAAAGTTCATCATTCAAGACATTCAACCAAAACTAGGCAAACATAAACAATTGTATCAACAAAACTCATATACTACTCACATATGTTCATAGTAGCTTAGGCATATGAGTATCCTAGGCCAATTCCAAGAATTCACAATTTTATGCTAAGTTCGTATCATTTTACAAAAACGACCATTTCGACACATTTCAAAGCAAGACAACTCGTTCAAGTATGAAATTTGACAATTCAATCTTAATGAATCATGTAAGCATAAACATAGACCACTTGCAACCTATCAAGCATTAGTTCAAATTTTCACCAAAGTTAATTTGAGAAAATCCTAAGTTCGTCTCATAATTACTTCGTTTAATGTCAAGCAACACAAGAACTCATTAGACCCTTTATACAAGGTTATTTCTTTCATAAAAGCACCCCTAGATGGTTAGAATAAAGTCCCTACACTTAGGAATAAGTTTGGAACAATTGGATTGAAGAAGAATGTGTTTTAAAGGTTTCTGGTCACGCAAAATCGTATCACGATTTTTCTCCATCGTAGTACGATTTTTTCAGTATCGAAAACACCTAAAACCTGGTCAAAATCGTAGTATGATGGCTAAAATCGTAGTACGATCTCGGCCTAACAGACATCATCAGATTTTCCAACTTTCACGTTTTCGCGTGTAAAATTTCAATTTTCGATTCATTTTCGATTTCGATTTCACCAATGCGTTCCAAACAATTAGATCATTCAAACTATACTTGGAAACATGGTTTTACAACTCAATTTAACTTAATCGAACCCATCCCAAAATGTCTTATTTACAAAAGTGATTAAAACGACTTTTGACGCAAAAACTCAATTTTCTCCCAAACGACTCGACTAACACGACTACAACATGAAAACAGAATTTCTACTAAGCCTAACTCACCTAACAACATCAAAAACTCAGTCAACAACCTCATATATCAAAAGTTCATTTTGGTCCTCCACATGAACAACTCAACACAAACTTCACCAATTCAACCAACAACTTCACAAAATGGAATACCCATGGTACAAATCAACAACAACATATCCAATTCAACAACAACTTTGTTTATACATGAATTCATCACAATATCACAATTCATCAATTTGAGCAAAATTCACAAAGTACTCATTTCTATATAGCTTGAGCATGTAAATTCAACATTAACAACTTATTTATCATCAAATTCACATACCCAAACATAACAATAAAATAAGAGTACAAATTTCACAAATTAAATTCACAATAATCACTTTTCACAATTAAGCACTTTTGAATATAAGTAGAAAAGAGATTACCACTAAAAGATTATGAATGAAATCTAGCCCCCTTACCTCAACTCTTCACAAATCTAAGCTAGTGCTTCACTTAAGCTCCAATCCCTTGAATCTCTATCCTCTTCTTGCTCTCCTTGTTCTTCTCTCTTCAAAACCCTTTTTCTTTCCTCAAGCACTTTCTCTCTCTACCTCTCTCAAAACTTATGAAATGAATGTGTAACCCTATTTTCTTTAATGACTAATGCTTATATAGGCTCTACACAATTGGGTTTAACTCTCTTAATGTCTTAATGGACTCACAACACTTAATAACCAATTTACAAAGTTTCTAACCTCTCACGGTAAAAGTTATCGAATAGTTGTCGGCTCTAGACTAATCACCACATCACACTAGTAAGTTGGTAAAAATATTAGTTCTCACTTAAAATACTAAAAATAATTCTCACTGTGAAATGACTAATCTACCCTTGCTCACAAAACGACCAAAATACCCTTCTAGCACAAAAACCCATTGAAATGCACCCAAAGACAATTAATCACATACGAGCATATATAAACACACATAAATAAATAATAAAATAAATCTAGCGAAAAACAGGTTGTTACATCCGCCACAATCTCCTGCAAAACAATATTATTTACAAGCTCCCTCACTTACTCTTCCTACCAGGAAAACAGTCACATATGCCACTTTTACGCATCACAATTCACCTACAAACCCAAAGAATTTGCATCAGGCACCACATTCGTCAAACAAATAGTATCTCATTTAATCCACAAACATTTCCTACATTCCTCCCCCACCCCTCCCTCCCAAAAAAAATTGCATTAAAAATAGATTCAAGGAAAGAGATTATACATGAGGGAGCCTTGAAGAAGGAACGGGAATAGACAATATAGAGGACAAACCAACTTGCGACTCTTCCAATCCGACAACCTACTCTCAATTTGATCAAGCAAAGGAAACCTAAAGCTCAGTTTTCGCGAATCACCACCTATAGGCGGCGCCAGATATAAAAAGGGGAGGTAATCAGTCTTACAATCGTAACCAACTACGCCTCATTCAACCAAGAATCAGCTACATTTATCCCAACCAACATACTTTTGTGAAATTTTACCTTCAACCTAGATATTACTTCAAACAAAATTAGAACAACCTTAAATGCTCTAACATTAGCATAAATATCTAATAAACTACGCCTAATTTTTCATTATATCCACTAACATAAATTTCTATTTTATGTTAACATATTTTTTCAATAAATTTATTTTTCTTATTATTTTTGAATTAGCAATTTTATTTATTTTCAAATTTAATTTTAATTTTGCATAAATATCTAAACACGCTACTTATATTACATTGATATTTATTTATTTATCATAACATCCTGATATAATTTTCTAGACTAATATACATGATTTTAGTACGTGACACTCGATAAATATAATAGCGAAGTCGAGTTACTGAGAAAATTAAATGCTCACATTAATTATAAGAGAGAGAGAGATAGGGGTGTGGATGGAGGGAAAGAGAATGGTCGGAATGTTCATAAAACATACTCCATCCGTCTCATTAAAACGTATCTGCTTACATCCACCCCCATTTGACGGGTTTTCCCCCTCTTTGATTGAGTTTGGGTTTTTTTGATTTCAAAACATTGGTATGGGACGAGTAACGGAGATATAAGTACTTATCCTGAACCCATACCCAAACTCGTCCCCAAATGTTTGATAATTATCATTGATATTTAAATGAGCGATCAAATCATTCGGTCAAGGAAATGTTAAAAGTGAACATATTGATGGATAATGCATTACAACATTGCCACTGGGGCTCGAAAAAACTTATATTTTTATTTAAAAAAATGATTCACTGCGGGTTTGGAGACGGGGCGGAGACATGACCGTTCCTATGAAATAGGAGGCTCGGCTCTCTTTTTAAAATAGGCCCTTAGTAAAATAAAAACGTAATTTTTTTGTGTAGCTAAGCTTCATTAAAAAAAAATCAGAGGAACTTCTAAACATGAAACGAAATAAAAAAAATGAAAGAGAGGTGAAATTTATCTAACGGTGTCGTTTGGATTTGTAACTCCTCCGTTGTGGGAAAGGGGAAAACGAATGGTTTATGCAAAAAATAAATGATTGTTGTGATTCTTTTAATGAAATAACTTTTCAAATTGACTGATTAAGTGATTATACAAATTGGGGGTGGTTCGATAACATCAGATTGATGTCTAGAAAGGAGAACTAGAGTCTAGAAAAAACTCAAATGTGTACCGAAGAAAGAAAAAGAAGTAACATATTTTTTTTTTATTTAAGTGGGGTGTGGGTATTAGACTTAATTTTTTTTTAGGCACGTAGCTTTTGGAGGTCCGACTTGGTTGAGCTACTTGTGCACCCTCAAGGTCGGGCCTGGACGGAGATACCTGAATCCGTCGAGGATGGGGGATGAGATTCAATTTGTCATCCTTGTTGGGTATGTATAGGGTAGCATGTAAGTATATAAGAATCCAGGACGGACAAAGAATGTATAATCTGTCCCCACCCGCCCCATTGTCATGCCTATGTCTCATATTAGGTGTTTCGTTTGAGTTTTACACGATTATTAAAAAAACGATTAATAATGTTAATTTTAATGATAAAAAATGTATCATTTATTAAAATATTTTTTTTTTGGAAAAAGGACACATAATTTAAGATCGAGGGGGTATTCATACATTTTTTTAAATGTTCAAAATAAAGAGTCTTCTGATCTTCGTGAACTAAGTTTTTTTTCTTTCTTTTCTGCATCACCCTTTACCTGCCTATCTCAAGAAAGGGAGGAAAAAAGTGGGATGGTATCTAGTTATCTAAAATAGTCCCTACTAAACCATAAAAATGGTCATATATACATATATTCCAAGGACATAAAGATTTTAATACTCGTATATAACCAAATCAATGTTGATAAGAAGTGTAACAAAAGGTGCATGTTAAAAATGTTAATGTACGTGAATACTATAAGACATGAAGATATGTAGCCGATCTTCATGTCTTATAGTATTCACGTACAACAAGGAATGTTAACTGACAACAATTGCATCGCTAGGGAACAACTTATATAGAAGAATAATGACATGATTAATTACATGAAAAGGTGTCAAACTTTTTTATAAAGATTATTTAAAATTTATAATATTTTTTTTACCAGAATAAAGATATAATGATAAATGCTAATAAGTTAACTTATAATCATTTATCATTTATTTATCAAAGCAATTCTGTAGCACTGAGATTACATCATTGAACTCATAAAAATACATCAATAAGTAATTATAAAGACACATATGTTTTATTTTATTCATATAATATAAGTTGCATGCGCCCCCAATTTTTTGCATCAAGCCTTTGAAGAAGGAGGATGAGGAATAATATAACCTGAAAGAGTCACATTTATACTACAGTATTAGCAGATGTACATAAAAAATTAATATATTTGCTTAAAAATAAATTTTTGCAAAACAGGTAAATTAGTCTTTCTTTTTTTGATTAAATATCGTACAGTTATAGTATTATAGTGGTTTTAAGGATGATAAATAGAAATTAATTTACCCTGTAAGTACAACTCATGGTAAAAAAAAGGGCCGGAAACATTGCATATGCTGATCCGCAGAATAAAAAATCATTTAGAGACTGCAAATTCGATCGCTGCATAATAAAAATTGATTGCTAAACTCCTTAGCGACCAAATTAAAGACCAGATATTTTTCGTTGATAAATCGTTAGTCCAGTTTAGTGACTAATTTTTAATGACCAGTTTAAAGACCGATTAATTCGTATGTATAAATTTTGCTGCTAAGCTCTTTAAAAATAATTTAACTTACTTCCGCACTTGTCCGTAGGAATATCTTGGCAACGGCAATATCCAGCTATATTCAAAGCTTTTTCAATGCTGATGTTTCGCTCAAGTTTAGGAGTCACATATTGACAGTAACATAGGGCATCAGCCCCATTCAATGCTCTACAACATTCATCGGATGGTGGAACATACGGCCCTTCCTTTTTGACGAAAGGTTTACAATGGTATACAATTCCATTCAAGTCACCACCACATTCAAATTGAGCAGAAATTCCTAACACTAAGATGTTTGTAGTAAGCACTAATGTTGCAAAGCTTAAGCATCTAGTTGCCATCGTGATCAAATCTTAGTATTTTCTCAAATACAAAATTTGGTCACAAGTGATGAATGTTATAGCACCTAAAGCACAAGAGAACGGTTTATATAGAAAAATGATGACGTGAATAAAGTGTATAGCTTTTTATAAAGATTCTTTATAAATTGCAATTCAAATCAAAACAATAATTTACTAAATGAGTATTTGATTCCGCTGGAGACGTGCTGCAAATGCATATATACCTCTACTCTAATATGAAGCTTTTATTTAAACAAAAACTCAAATTAGTTAATCCCAAAATCATGAAATTCTTAAAAAATCCGCAAGCTTAAACAGCACTAAAATATTGTAGTGCTTAAATATGGTAAAATCCTTACAAAGGGTTGATCAATCTTTATTGGCTAATATGAAGTATTTTTGTTATAGAAGTTATAGAAAGAGATAATGTATGTCTAATGGTAAAATCCTTAAAATATTAATTGACGAATTCTTTTTCTTTAGAAGGTATAATAGTTCTTTTGAAAACAAGCTTTCGTTTTATTATTTATTTACGTTCAACTTATCATAAGTTTTTACGTAACCTTCATACAATTTTTTCTATACTAAAGTAATTTTCTTTAGGTTTTATTATCTAAACTATTTAAGAATTTTAAATAGATCTTTAAACTAAAAAAATATAATCAGATCCTTAAACTAATATACTTTTCATAACAAGGTCATTTCGTTAAACTGCCTTAATCCTTTAATTTTTAATTTGTGAGTATTATAAGGATTTAGCCATTTACCACCATATTTATTTATTTATTTTAAATTCAATTACTCAATTAATGTATATTGTTGAAATTCAATCAAATTCTTAATAAAAAAAAAACATTTGTTCAAAAATGAAAATAAGAGTCTTGAGATGGTCCAAGCCGATGTAGGGCAGATTAAATGCAACCATATAGACGCATCAATCTGCAAAGATCAAAAGTGCTTCAGGATAGGAATGTGTTTATGCAGCGACTAAGGCGAGTATTTAGCTGCTAAAATGGCATGGTTCAAAGGTGTACCACAACCTCGTCAGGCGGAAGTGTGGGGCTTAAGAGAGACCATAAATTGACTTGGTAATATGAGTTTAACTTCGGTGTTTATCGAACTTGATCACGAGTATGGTTGACGACATTGTTAGAACATCTCCAACAAATGATGTTTTGTCTAATATGATTAAAGCTGGCTTATTAACTAATCTCATTAAAGAAGAAATAAAATAAAAAAAAGGTAAAAAATAAAACTAGAGTGCATTGAAATTTATATCGCCTGTTCTTTAACATGTTTTTGTCTTTTGTTTTTTTCATGTCCCGTTTTACCTCTTTTTTAGATTAAGTTTATTTGCTCTCATACATTTGGTTACAACATATAGCTTTCACTCATTCCTAAAAAAAGAAAATACAGCTTCGACTCCTTTCCTAATTTTTATCAGTTTTATTAAAGTGAAAAACTATGCAAAAAAGAAACTTAGAACTTGCGTACATGAGATCACGGTCAACATCTCACCACTAAACTACAACCACCTAAACAAAGAGAGCAAATCTGATACACGTAAAGTCATTATACTTACTAGCACTGTAGCATTTAGACGAACATGAAGTATAAATTACGAACAATATTTTTTATAAAATTTTGATTAAAATTATTTTGAATTTGATTAAAATTATTGATATAGATGATATATATTTTGTACTTTCATATTGTATCAAACTATAGTTTTTTTCTCAATAATATCAACAATATATATATTTTTGGTATAGATGATATTTTTCGCTTTCTAGTCACAAACTTTCATTACTTTCTTCGTGAACTTTAAAAGTTTAAAATATTTATATTTGATTTATTTCATCTTAAAAAATTCTAATTTTTTGTGAAAGAACATTTTATAAGTTTCTAAACATGCATGTTAAAAGTCATTCAAAAATTTAAAATTTTAAGGATAATTAAACAAATTTAAATTTAACAAGGACTAAAATTGATAATTGATTGCTGAAAAATTATTTAGGGACTAAAATATGCCACATTTTTTTATGAGGACTGAATGTATTTATAATACTTCATCCTTATTTTATTACATTTCACTTTGAGGGAAAAAATTGTGACAAATTCAATGTCACTTTACAATACCAATAAAATATTAACTTTATAACTTTATGAGTTTAGCTCACTTTGTAAGGGATAATGCATAATATATGCAAAGGTCGAGGTTTAAACCCCGAACACCTCAATTATTCACCTTAGAGGTGAAATTCTCTAACTATTAGGCTACTTGACAAAAAAAAACATTAACTTTGTTTTCTTTCATAACTTTTATTATTTATTACTTTCTGTTCCTCCAATTATTTTAATTTATATTTACATGCCATTAATGAAGAATTATGTTGTGAAATATTCATAATTTATCTTCCTCATATAAAATTAACTACATTTTTAATGAAAAATGATAACCATGTGTCATTAATGCACATATTAAAGTACCAAATTAATATAGAAATTATGAATTGAAAATTATGAAAATTTATTTTTAAGACTTTAAAATTAATTTTTTTCTAATTAAATAGCTACTATTCGTGCAATCTTTAACATAAGTTTTTTTTAATGGATAATGCTTGTTGTCGCGAGGGATTTTATCCCGAACCGGTTGCGAAAGTGATTTGCATATTTTAAATAATTATTGTATGTATTCAACGAGAACTGTTATATATCCTGACAAACTTTAGCCCGAGCAATTCACGAATTATAGTTAGCCAATCAAAATCTTTTATGGCCAAAAAACATGACGTGGGGAGTGTTACCAATGAGTGGAAAACGCATAACCGTTGCATTGAATTAGTTTCTGATTTGGTGGAATTCAGCCAGTAGTGGTGTGAATTAAATATTCTACTGCTTCGTGATTCATTCACAATAAATTACTTCGCTTTATCTAGCATTTCTCGTATTCAACATAGGGGTGGTAAAAGAATCCATCAAATTCATATCCATCAAATTCATCCACCATAGTATCCATCCAATCCATCCATCAAACAAAAAAAGAAGTTAATGGATTGGATTTAATCCATCCATTTAAGATTATGGTTACATCCAATCCATCCACCTTATTTTAAAAATCAATTGGATCATCTAAAATATTAATAATGATCCATTGGATATAAAATTATTTTAAAAATGATTTAAATTAATTTTGTCAATAAATAAAAACAAGCTATGTTTTTAATTATGGGGGCCTAAAAAGAAATATTCTATTTTTTCCTCAAATGATTGGCCCATAAGATTCAACCCATTCAATTAAAATAAAATCAGCCCATTAATAAAAAAAGTGTCAACAAAATTTATGGTGGCCGGAGCTCCGCCACAGTCGCCGGAACGCCACCGTCCGCCGACGTGACCTTGCCGGAACTCCGCCGTGGGTCATCAGAAAATCTGAATTTCCGGTAATATCGTCGACGTCTTCCGCCGTGTCAGTCACCGGAGCGGTACGGTCAACGGTGGTAGTAGTGGTCAACGCCGGTGTACCACCACCTTTTAGTTATTTATTTTATTTCAGAAATATATGCATTGGGTTTTAGAAAAAAATATGTATTGGGCTTAGACAAAAAGTAAGCATTGGGCTTAATTAAAAAAGGAATTTTGAATGTTATTACTTTTTGCACCATTTTATTAACAAAATAATTATGCAAAGCAAATTTAAAAAATAAATAATACATTTTATTAAATGGATTGGATGGATAATCCATCCATTAAAATTTAATAATGGATGGATTGGATGGTTTTTTTTTCAAAAAAAAAATGGTGGATTTTAATGGACTAATGGATTTTTTTGATCCATCCATTATGATCCAAATCCATATCCATCCAATCCATCCATTTTGCCACCCATAATTCAACACATGCTAGCATGAATGGTTAGCAGGGGTTTTAAACAACTTATTTTCTCCTCTCGTTTGTGATAATTTCGTTAGGATTTTTTCCCTATATATAGCATTATCCTTTTGAATTAGATTTAGTCAAATTGTTTACAGAAATTTAAAATATTGATTTTATGCATTTAAAAAGTGTAAAAATGAGAGTGTGAACATGAAATATTGAAGAGAGAATGATATTTGTGAGTTAAGGAACTTTGGATGAAACCTTTCATTGAAGTAAAAATTAGATTAGTATCATAAAATTGAGTTGGCAAATTAGATTAGTAGACAATGTCAAATTTATGTCTTTTTCTTAGCTAAAGGCAAATGTGTCCACTTTCGCCTTCAGTTATAATGACTGGTGGCGGCACCCGTTACTTTGTATGAGTGTTTTTGTGTAGCCTTATTTTTGCCATTCTTCTGTAACATTATTATTTGGTAACAACCACTTGTAACTGTTTTTTGGTGGGCGGTTCTCTCTGACACACCTTGTGCGTTTAGAGCCACCTTCGATTATCTAATATATTCTATTTTGACTTGTAAAAAAAAAAAAAAATTGAGCTGGCATGCATGAACCATTAAAAAACATAAAGTGAGTTCCTTAAAATTATATCATTGAAGATGCTTGACGTGTACCGCGATAGTTTTCAATGAAACATGTGAATGAACTAACAATGATAAATGGACATTTTTGCTACCTTTCCCTTTCATCGGGCTTCATTTAATAACATAAAATGAGTTCCTTAAAATTATACATCATTGAAGATGTTTGACGTGTACCATAATAATTTTCATTGAAACGTGTGAATGATCTAACAATGGTAAATGGACCTTTTCGGTTACCCTTATCTTCCATTCTACTTTATTTTCCATCTTTTTTTATTTAATTTTTTTAATAAGTTACATTAGCCCATCCAAATTGACATAAAAAATAATCGAATATGAGACCTTAAATATGATCACAATCTAAGGTTCCAAACCAACATCACTAGACCAACTCAAGTGGTTATCTTTTTTCATTCGGTGCATTAAAAACTCATAAAAATATTGCCATCATGGATATCCTTTTTTCATCTCTTCTTGTTCCTCATCTAATTTTAATGTTAAAATTTTGTCTTAGATTAACATATTGTCTCAGATACTAACAATTAATTGGTTCAAGTTGTAAGCGATTTCGACTCCACGCATATAATCAGAGATTCGATTCATTCTTGCGAATGAAAAAATAAAAATTAATGTGATTACTAAATATAACCTTGTAACTTTTTTAAAGTAATAAACTAAGATCATGTCATTAAACTCGTTAATACGAACACAAGGAAGGGAAGACATAAAAATAAAAAATTAAAAAGGCGCATGTTGTGTTTATTTTATTCTATCCATATACATAAATGGATGTCAATAATTTGCATGCGCTCAATGTTGTCATCACGCCATTGAAGGTGCAGGACGATGAATAACATAACCTGAAAAAAAATAGTCACATTTATACTTTGCAATATTAGAATTGTACATAGGAACATTTTTTTTCCTAAAAAAATGAAATTAAATATTTTTTAGGATTAATTAATAAATCATAAGGGCAGAAAGAAAAGAAAATAGAAAGCTAACTTACTTCCGCACTTGTCTGTAGGAATATTTTGCAACTGGCAAGTTTTGGCTACGTACAAAGCTTTGTCTATGCTGATTATACTCTCAATACTAGGAGTCACATATTTGCAGTAACATGGGACATTAGCACCTTTCAATGCTGCACAACAAGGTTTCGATGGTGGAATCTTTGGCCCATCCTTTTCGACGAAACGTTTGCATTGGGATATAATGCTAGGAATATCACCACCACATTCAGCTTGAGCATAAATTCCTATCACTAAAATGCTTGCAGTAAGCACCACCGTTGCAAAGCTTAAGTATCTAGCTGCCATGATCACAAACCTTAGTATTTTCTCAAATTAACAATTAATTCTTAATATGTGGTAATAGGATGAAGGATTGTGAACTTATGACAACTGCAACACTAGAGAACAGTTTATATGGAAAAATAATGACGTGAGAAGTGTTTAACTTTTCCTAAAAGTTATTTACTTTTTGACCAAAATAAAGATAATTTATAACCTTTTATCAATAATAAAAAAAGCGGAAAAAATGAAATTGATTACCTCAGCTAAGCTAAGTCCAAGTTTTAGTATTATTTTTCTTCTTCAATATTCCCTCATTTTATGTTTTTCGTTGAACACTCCTCCTTTCCTTTTTGAAATGTCGGTGTTCTCGAATAATCTATTTTTTGTTAACCCTCCGATTTTTAAGGGGAAGAGAACCCTGATAATCTGGAGTTCGATCATACAGTACGTATACTATAACCATGACTTGTTCCACACAAGTTAAATTCGGGTTCTCTCAAACAATTTGAATTAAGTGTTATAGGTAAAAGGCAAATAAATATATAAAAAATAACAAATTTATTAGTTTTATTTGTATGTGTAATTAACTTTAAAACGACAATTAAAAGAGTAGTACTCCCGGTGCATGCTCCCAATGCAAAACATATTCCCAATGCAACTTTGCCTTTTTAAAAAGATTTGATATTTAGTAACTTTTAATACAATACATATTCCCAATGCTACATTTTTTTTATGCATTCCATATAAATAAACTTACACATTTGACAACTCAAGCAAAATAAATTATCTTTGATTTTAGTAATTATAAGGTTAAATATGTTTTTGGTCTCTATCTTTTGACAGTTTGAGAATGTGAATCTGTTGAGATAGAATCTGATTCTTCTGTTTGATCTGCAGACTGAGGCTAATGAAGAAAATCCAATTTTTGCAGGATCAACTGAGGCTGATGAAGAAAATCCAAATTTTGAAGTTGATGAATTTATAGATGGACATAAGAAATTGACTTGAACTGGAATTAGCTGGAATATTAAAAAAGCATATATGGAACTAAATGAGAATTTTAGAATGTATCATCAGTGATTTACTGAATAGAGAATTTTAAGATAATTGGTTTAAAAGTATAGAACAGTAGTAACAGTCCTATAAATAATGACTAATACCTCAATTTCGTCCTTGAATTTTAACACATCGGCCAAATTCGTCCCTGAATTTTGTGAAATAGCTATTTAGTCCCTGAATTTTACAGACGTCCATCAAAATGGTCCCTCCGTTAAGTTGGTCTGTTAACAAAGTAAAAAGTAAAAGACAGACACATTGATTATAAAAAGACAGACATTTGCATACTATCATAAGTCATAAATTTGATATTCATAAGTCATTACATAGCCAAAAAATAACATTACATAGCTATCAAGTCATCAAATCATTTGATGTTCTTAAGTGATTACATATCCAAAAAAGCGTAAACTAAACAAGTCCAAAATGCAATAATTAAACTAGTCCAAAAGCATAACTTAAACAAGCATCAATGCTTTGGAAATCCTGCAATTGGGATAAACTCCATGTATTGCGGTTGAGTAGAAGCGGATGACCCGTAATTTGGATTTGCAACTCTAATAACTCCAGGAGCAGGAGCAGTTGGATTTTGTGGAGTAGGACCCCTCAGTGGTGTTTGTTTA
>Ga0315914_1002627_pt1 | contig 27498 bp, 12 predicted proteins | sample MpolenodulesMG_FD_203920 | JGI IMG/M metagenome (GOLD analysis project Ga0315914, IMG submission 203920) | Medicago polymorpha root nodule microbial communities from Los Angeles, California, United States - elongated nodules | ecosystem: Host-associated > Plants > Roots > Nodule | place: USA...
AAATGACCTCAAAGAAGGGCATGGACTGTTAAGTAATGATAAACACACCCCAGCATGTTATCCTTTAACTGCTACATAAATAGGGGAAATACACCAGATAAAGATAACGTCTCTGTGTGATAATGATATATGATTTACAATCTTATTCTGTAGTGTGGTATATGACGAATAGAAGAAATGGCATCTAAACTCCAAACTTATTTTACAGAAGAATATCAACAAAGACTTATCATCGTATCACAGAAATTTTACGTTTAAGATGAACTACTACAAAGCATAACATGCAAGGTGGAATTCACAAGGGCAGCCGTTCGGGCATCACATCCTTCCGTACCATTTAGGCAACAACAGGATAGGATGAACAAGTTGCAACACCTGAAATTAAACAAAAATGATTAACAAAAACAGGTAACTTCAAAATGATTGTTTTCAGCTCTATAAATTCAGAACTAACAACAGCTCTAGCAAGGCCATATTTTCACAAAGACGTAAAGGATTTGAAATTTGTATAATTGCTCCTCCATAACACAATCTAAAGGCCTTTGCTTGCAACAGTTACTTAATCATCAAGATCCAAGACAGAAAAGGAAAATTGGGTGAGGTCACTTTAACAATTCTTTAAGAGTTAAGATCCGGGGATCCTTACCACACATATTCTTCCCCATTTCCATCTTGAAGTAGCCATGGTCACCCCATTCACCTCCCCATGAGTTTTTAATGAGCCAATATGGTACACCATCTTCAATTCCATACCCAACAGCAAGGACAGCATGATTCACATCCTGCCAGGCGAATTCAAATTTCATTAACTTCCGGGGAAGCATATCATGATGGAATTCCATAGATTCAACATAAACTATTTGTTAAATTAAACTTGTGCTAATCATTTTGCTCTAAAAATTGAATTAAACACTAGATTGAGGAGGATCGGGTAATATCTTGCTATTGCAGTACACTCACCATGGGTTTGTTGCCACAAGTTGTACTAGTGTAAACTCCTTTCTTGTATAATCTGAAGTCATCAACCACCTGAAATGCCACACTAACGGGCCGAGCAAAAGCAACTGCATGTTTCAGTTCATCCTCAGCACCCTATGCCCAAAACAAAATTAAAAACAAAATTAGAAAATCTTATATTGATGAAGTCGAGGTTTGAATGATCTGATTCTGCCATGTCTCTGCAGAGCAACTACAAGGAGACATTACAATATCCATACGAGCACATAATGTGAATAGAGAAAACAGAGAGAATCTGTAAATGAGCATTGTGCTCGTTTTGGAGTCGCTTTCAACCAACTAACAGTAATATAAACTCAGCAACAGCTTAACCAACTCAAGAAATTAACTTCGCCATCGCTAGCTAGAGTACAGTTAGTTAACAAATACATCATGTGGTAAATTGACAAGCAAACATATGATTACCAAGGTGATATTGACAGAGCCAAGGACTTGAACAGCAACGTTTTCAGATGTAAATTTGCAGAGACCATTTTGTCCAGTGTAGGGATATGCTTCCTCTGTCTCAAGGCCACCATTGAATTTAATGTATTCAAAGGCTTGGGATGGCAACCCACCATTGCAGCCAAAGTTATTGAAAGCACCAGCACAGTCCACTAGCTGCTGCTCAGAAAGAGAGATATTCTTTCCGAAGGCCTGTGCGTAAGCTGACTCCAAAGCTCCAGTTGTGCTGCAGATGACAGTGTCATTCTTACAGATATGGTAAAGTGCAACTTCATACAAAGGGTTGAATTTCAAATGCATTAATTTGAGAAAGTGGTGAAATTTTTGCACTTGGTTACAAATAAACTAGGACTTAGGGGTAAGACTTTGTGTGTTTACTAATTTTAGAAAGTGATACACACATACTTGTTATTACTTCCATTCCATAAAATTATTGGACAGTTTAGAAAGACTACAAACTTCCATTCCATAAAATTATTGGACAGTTTAGAAAGACTACAATTGAGACGACATAAATACAAAAAAGGCAAATCTTAAAATGAAGAGTTGGTAAAAGAAAGTAAAAAAGCACTTAACCAAAGAACAAAAATGTTGAGTTTGCTTATATGATTGCTCAAAGAAAAAGTTGTCATATAAACCAAAGGATAGGGTTTCAAGAGGTTAAGATGGCAAATCCAAAACTCATACTTTAAAATTTTCAAGTAGATGTTTTATTCATTCCAAAATAGTTCCTCACAGTCAGAAATCAACCTGAATGTCCAGCATGATCCGCAGTGGCCTTGATCCTTAACTTCACTGACTATACCTTCTTTCCTCCAGTCTTTCTGCACACAAGAACAAAAGGAAAACAAATTCATACAAAGCTCCTCAGAATGCAATTTACTTATTTCACAAACAAATATAAACAAGGGCTCTTAGTCACAGTCTAATAGTAATTGGGGAAAGAAATATAAAAATTCAGTTGAAGTACGACAGGAAATTAATGCTAACATACACGAACACCAGACCCAATGAGAAAATGGAATAACTGAGTATAACCAAATGTCAAGTTGTAAACATGTGTCAAACACCCGTAATCATTTAATCTGAAGTGCGGATGCTATTTAGGCCTCGTTTGAATAAACAATTTAATTTACAGCTTAAAACATAAGTTATTTCTATAACGGAAGGTAAAATAAAGTTAAATTGTTTCCATATAAACTACTATAAGCTATTTTCATAAGGAATTTTTTAGAGCGAGTGAAAACAGTTTATGAACATGTCAATAGTTGTTTTCCTAAGTTCTTGCAAACACTCTCACAAACTACATAGCATAGACACTTATGTTGGAAGGTGTGTTCCGTCTCTAACACCGACGTGACACCAACAAATTTGATCACTACTCAAGTGTTTTTTTGTCAAGAAGTTTAAGCAAGTCAATCCAAAGTCCAAACTAGCTCATAATATGATAACAACTTATATTGATTCACATTTACTTTCTTTAAATTCCTCGTCAGTATTACATAGAATTAGAATTAGTAACAGTTATTTTTGACATACCTCAGCAGGAAGATCAACATCGGTAATCCTATGGTTACCCTTAAGAGTGGCAGAACAATTTTGAGCAGCACCAAGTCTATGACTTCTGAACTCCTCCCAAGTCCAATCAGCAAAATCTGCAACTCCAAATTATTTACCATCAAAATTTGACTAAGAAAGGAAAAAGGAAATCAAAGTCAAAGGTAAATTAAAAGCACATACGATTAACACCGAGAGTATAACCAAGGCGTTTCTTATTAGTAGATTTGATGAGTTGAAGATTCTCAGAAAAGATCCTAAATCTACGCTTCATCTCATCAACGGTATCGTATCTTTTGCCGTATCTGTTAGCAAAGCGAGCGAAGGAGACAGCGTGGCGAGACTCTCCGATGACCTGAAGTAGCTGCTCCTCCATGTCGGAGACCATCCGAATAGGATTGGAATCATGGAAACTCAATCCGGCGGCGGCGGTGGCCACGCAGAAGAAAACGATAAGGAGCGTCCACTGTGCCATCTTTCACTCTTAACTAAAATCTCTGCTTCTACGGCTCTACTTTTTCTTCTTCGATGAGTATGATCTTCTTTTATACTATTACTGTTTCGATTTCTATTGGTTGGTTTTAGAAGACAATTATTGGTCATCATCGCAAATTCGAATTACCAAAATATCCTCCTCCAACTAGTGTTTTGTTTGTTGGTGGAACACAGGACTTTGCACATTGTCCTTGGTACCAAATTAAGCAAAGCTCTCAGAGGACGTATTTGACATATTTGTTAAAGAAAAAAATAATTTGTATTGGATTCAGAAATATTTTATTTTTTAAAAAGTTCAATTTATCATTTTTTTACTATTTTTTAATACAATATTTTTATTTTTATCTTTTTGACAAATATTTAAGGGCTCTCTTTAACATTATGTACAAAATAAATTCTATGTACTTATCTGGTGGGTTAATTGAGTCAAAACACCACTACTCCAAAATATCCTTTGATTTTTATACTTTTTTTTTCTTTCTATTTGTGGCTATAAGTCGTGGATATTTATTTATCTAAAAGTCGTGGCTAAAACTCATTATTTAGATCACAAAAACAAAAAACTCATTAGATTTTTTGATATAAAACGTTATTTCATTTTCACGAGTTTTTTTATTTATACGTAAAATATTTTGAAGTCGTTGTGCTTTTATTAGTTAGTACAATAACAAAGATTATTTCACCAAAAAAAGATTTAAAGGTAAGAGTTCACATGTGGTGTGTCAATTTAAGAGGGATAAAGAATCTTTGTTTTTTTTTTTTTTTTAGGAAGGAATAAAGAATCTTTGTGTTACTAGTATTAATTAAGTGAGGTCGATCCGTCACTAACATGGATATTGGATTTCAAAAGGTATAGATATGAGAGTAAAAGAAAGGTAATGATATTTGTATAACAATTGTATTTTTATTTTTTAATGATAAAAAACAATAGAGAAAAAAGGTACGAGAATTAGAATATGTTGTTTAAAAATTGTTTTAAAATAATTGTATAGATATCATTTTCGAGTAAACTAATGTTTGGAAAAGGGACATAATTTCATAAATGATTTAGAATTAGAATAATAAAAGAGTTGTGAGTTTATAATTTTTTTTTTGAAGGAATGAGTTTATCAAAATTTATCACTAACAGTTATAGTAAAAAAAAAGGTTATGCTAACAAATGCATTTAGGGCACTACTTAAGAACTTAAAAATAGAAATAAATTATAAATTTCATGTAGAAAAATTTCATTTTTAAAGTTTCAAGGTGTTGAATACGCCATTTCCAAGATAAATTTTCTCTTTTAAACTTCCTAAGAAGTGTCATAAGAACACTTGTTAGCATTTCCAAAAAATATTTGCACTGCACACATTGAGGATTTTATATGCTTATATACGTAGATTTTTGTTTATGTAACGATGAGTGATAGTCGATATGATAAAATTTGAAAAACTCGTGATTATTTTTAAAATATCAACATCACTGTGTATTTTTTTTTATCAAATCAACATCACTGTATTGTTTTTCCAAAACACAGTTATATATTTACACCGCACTCATTGTAGAATTTACGTGCTTATATCTCCAAAATCAAATAAAAAGATAGTCGTCCATAGTTATCATGATAATATATTGACTTTTAAAAAGGGACAATTATTCTCTAAAAAAAGGACAATTATGAAATTTAATTGAGTTTCGATTTTTATATATGGTTTTTTAATTTTATTGAGTTTTTTATATATCGTTAGTTGATTAAAAAACAAAAAATATTTTAAAATTCCTTGAAAAAAAAAATTCAAAATCAAAAGTATTCCAAAGACTTTTTAATTTTCCATCTAAAAATCAAATAAATTTGTTATATCCATCTATCCATGGAAGTGCAGATTCGTTACAAATGTTTTGTAGAGAAAAAATTGGTTACACATTTTCGTTTTAATTAAAAAACAAGTAACGTTTTAAAAGTATTCTAAAGACTTATTACTTTTGCATCTCAAAAAGACAAATATGCGTGGGAATTTGTTATATCCATAGATAATTCCATATTATTTGTTTTTAATTCATTAAAAAAATTAGATTCTATATTTCTCTGCGAAAATTTGTAAGATTTGTGACGACCATTATCAGTAATTTTTTTAATGAATTAATTAATTTCATAGTTATCTATGGAATTTTGTTACAATTGTGATAACCATTATCCATAATTAATTAAAAAAACAATTAAATTAAATTTCGTAAAATGATCATTCTGCACATAAAATTAAGGAGATTCTGTGTAACGCCCTCAATTTTATTATAAAATAAATTAAAATCTTTAGTTTAAAGAATTTTAATTATTTATCTCGTTATCTTACTTGGATTGGTCACATATGTGTGACTAGAATGAAATAATATATTACTTGGTCGTCTTCTTTAATCTATTTGACTTTATGAACTATACACTTGTGATTGCCTATTGAGTGTATTATCTTTTTTGAAACAATCATATGCTATTGTAGATTATTATTATAATAGTCGGGGTATTGGTTAGTATATATATAATACCGTTAGAAGGAAAAGAGATAAAGTGGGAGCAAATTAGATAATAAAAATACAAAGTGAAATAAATAAACTGAGTGGGTGCATGTGTGCACGTTTTAGGATAGTGGATAGATTAAAGCAATGGTAACTTTGAAAATATTAATCATGTGGTTATAGTAATGATCCGTAGATTTAGGTATCTTTGGCGACTTTTTTTCGGTCTAAAAGCTACTTTAAAACAAAGTTAAAATAAAGCTCTTTAAGAAAAAAGCTAAAGCTGTTTGGTTTCTTTATTATGTTTTTTTGGTTCTAAAGTTATTTTTAAGTTAAAAGTTGTTTGGCAAGATATTGCACAAAACTTTGAATTTATTATTTTTTGGTGGTGTCCGGGGTTCGAACTTGTGACCTTGCATATATTTATGCATTGTCTAAATAAAAAACATTGAATTCATTATGAATTAACATAATAAATAAAAAAATGCTTAAAATATTTTTTGAAGTGAAAAAATGTTTAAAATATAAAAGATATTTTTTTTACAAATATTATATTTACTCAATGACGTATATTTTGTGTAACATGAATACAAATTTGTATCATCATATAAGGGACTTGTTAAATATTTGAATAGGAAAAATAATTTAAGGATGCTCAAATAATAACATAAATAATATCAAAGTAGTTTGGAAAATTAAAAACATGAATCATCTTGTTTAAAAAAAAAACATAAATCATCACAAACTCAAACATTTCTACTCTCCATCAACGCAACTCCTATTTGATTTCTAACTCTATTCATGTAGCCTCCATCTTGTACTCTTCCTGGATTATATGAACCGATTTCTTCATTTATATTGCTTTATTCGTCACGCTCAATCATATATTCAGAGATAGCATTACATTTATTAAACTCTTCATCTTCAACTCCACACATTTGAATAAAGTTGTGGAGTGAAGAATATATCTATAATATGTACATGGTGTGTATATATAAAGAGAATAGTTTGTTTTCTCTTTTTCAATTATAATGTATAACAAATTTTGTTATAAGAATACCATATTTTTGGTGTCATTTAAAAATATAAGAATTTATATTATATGGTATTATATTTGTTATGTTGTTGGTGTCATTGAAAAAGATATGTTTAGTTTTTTTAATAAGAAAAAGATATGCATAGTTTGTTATTCCCTCCCTTCCTTTTTAAGCGTCTTTTTAGAAAATTAACACCAAAATAACGATGTGTATTTTTGCACATTTTCTTCCTTTTATACCCTCATTTTAATCCACCAATAAATTCCTATTTTTTTTGCATACACTTTATCTTTCCAATAAATTTAATATGTTATCTTTCTCTAGTAGCAAACAATTGTCAGTTTTTAACTTTGTTTAAAAAAAAACAAACAAACTTTGTTTAAAAAAATAAACTTTAGTTTTGCAAACAGATATCATTAATTAGTTTTATTGAAAAGGATAAAAGTAATTGATAAAGAGTATAATTGACAAATCGTACCCTTAAAATACCAAAAAGACAGTAAAATAGGAACGAAACATTCATCCTAAAAAGACACTTCAAAAGGAACGGAGGGAGTACAATAAAAATGTGTAAAATATATATAAGTATAATATATATATATACACATTAACGTAACAAAAAACATACACACGGACATAAAGTATTACTTTAAACGCTAATATGTGTGTTATATTTGTGAGTTTGAAGAAAGGGAATAAAAATATTTGGTGTCATTCAACGACGACATGAATAAAAATATTTGCGAGGTTGTGATAATTAAACGATATTGAAATTAAATATATAAGTGATAAAAAGATAATAAAATTCCTTCAAAAATAGATTATAAAATTAAATGGATCCTCCTTAAAAAAAATTATATGGACCGGTTCAAAAAAAGGGTCCATATAATAATAATATTATCATAATATTATCAATTATGAAAATATTATCTATAATATTACATAATAGATACGTATATTTTCTTATTCATAATATATTCAGGTAGAGAGAGATGGATGGGGTCTCCTTGTCTAAGTTCATATTTGTTTTATGTTATTTTTGTGAAACTATTGAAATTGATCATCATCACACATGACAACAAATAGTATATTTAGTTTATTCTAGAAGATGGCAACGGAAATCATTAATGTATTAGACGATTTTCACATAACTTGACAGATGATTAAGTGACTGTTTGACAACACGTTTTTCTCCCCAAAACTCGGTTTTCAACATTTTTGTTTTGTTTGGGTACAGAAAAAGTGCTTATGTGAAACATAGTTTTGGTGCAAAACGCCGGTAGAGATGAAGCTGGAATTCCTAGCTTCCACGGTGCGAGTGTTGCATATCGCGCACGGTGCTAGACCAAAATTTCCGCAGGTGCACCGTGTGCGTGCTGCATCCCATCATTCCTCAGCTCCCGTCTTTAAACTTCCATCAAATTTTAGATTTGTTTTCTGCTAGAACGCTCAAAGCTTGTTAGAATCTCCAGGCTGACTGCGATCCAAACGAGAGACTGTGAATGCCTCGCAAAATACAATTAAGTTTTGCCACCCTAATAACAATAAACTGTAATAGTCATTGATATTTGTATCAAGATCTAAAATACTAATTCTCGCTAGAATAGATCTGAATACTAATTCTGTTTGCAATTCACCAATAACTATAAGATCTAAAATTCACTCTCTTGGATAGATTTCGCTAGAGAACAAGCAGATGTTACCAATTCTGTTTCTTTTTGTCTTTCATTTGTTATACTTATGTACAACTAAATACTAATAACGGAATCAGAAGCTTATCCCTTAAAAAATTTACCATAATCAATTTTTTGTTATCTCTCGGTTTTTGAAACCATTGTTTTCACATTCAAATGTTTTAAGGAAGCTGAAACACTGTAACAATGCAGTGGTGTCACAGAGAAAAGAAAAAACGAAGAGAGAGAAACAGAAGGACAAAGAGATATCTTTTATTCATTAAAAAAAGGTGACAAATAGAGTATCCATAAAAAATGGTGGTAATATACCTCAACCAATAAGCATTCACTTTTTTAAGTGACATTCATGAACTATCTTGATCCCACCAATAAATTGCATATTTTCATTGGTTGGTGGGTAAATTATCCATCATTTTTCAAAGGTAATCTAGAAAAAACTTTAAAAAAATAATTAAAAAATATAATAGAGGAAGTCCATGGTAGTCTCTTGAAATCTAAATCGCGCACCGTACACGATTTGAAACGGTTGTGCACGCTAGGCAGCGCCCTGGTTTAAACTAAAAGTTAAATAGTTGTAGATCCAAGATTTGAATAAATATTAATCTAACAGGTAACTATCTATTCCCTAAAAAAAAATTAGCATTGTGTTGCTCAGGCAAATTAGTTCTCTTATTCTTTTTGGTATAGATGTGAACTCTTTAATGAGATTATGAAAATTGTCAAGTGACAAGGCCCACCTAATAACGATGCTTCTTAGTTGTGTTTTTGTTTTCCTCTAAAGAAAGGAAGTTTCTAACCTTCAGTCGTCATGAAACTATTGTTATGCACGTCCTTCACAACTTTTGACCATCAATAGAACACGCTGTTTGTTGGCTTGGCAGTGTTATTTGCATGCACGGAGGGGTGAAAACATAGTAACTAATCCCGTCCAAGAAAATAATACTAGTATTTGTCTTTTTTTCCGAATAAAGATTGATAGATACCCTTAATATGTACACATTTTTGTACCATTCTAAAACATTTCAATTAACCGAATATACGGTCTGTCTAACCACATTTTTTCAATTGCGTGACCACTATTTAGAAGCTGAAAAATGTGATCACGCAACTAAAATGCGTGTGATCACTATTTTTCAAAGTGGTACAAAGAGGTGTATACATTAAGGCTGTCTACCAATTATTTTTTTCTCTTTTTTGTTTTGTATTAAAGCATATCTCTATTTTATTTCATGTAAACGGGGTTATGATGTAATTCAACCTAACATTGTAGTATGACAAAATTTTCTCATTATATCATATGCATGTATTTTCCTATTTTGTCTTTGAAGTTACTACTGCTCTAGAATTCCCATCGGCATTACTTTAAATCTTCATCCAACATCGATATATTGATGTTAGCTTGCAAACGGTGATAGATCTCACACCTAAGACTCTGCTTGCGAGATTGGAGGGGAAGAGAATGAAATGCTTAAAAAAAAAAGGAAAGAAACAGAGGACATTGAAAGGAGGGGTTTCGGGAGGCTTATTTTTCTTTAAAATAAAAAACTCTCCTCATTTGGAGGAGTAAAAAATTGTAAAAATTGTATTGTAGAAGAGTTTTTGGGATTTGGGAGGTTTATATGAATTCTTCAAATTTAATTTTAATATATGTTGTTATAATATTTTTAAAATTAAAAATATATTAATCATAAGCATTAATTTATTACTCTATAAAAAAAAACACTCTTTCAAAAAATGTGAAAATTTTCTCAATTTTCCTCTATATTTTTCTCCCCCCAAAGTATTTCACTCCCTTTTCCAAACTCCCAAATAAAACTAAGTAGATTCGTCACTGGTAAGAAGTGATCTTTACCTATTTAGAAGGTAACATATATCTTTTTACAATTTGAATTTTCCTCAATGTCATAGATCGAGAATGGGTGATTAGGTCATCTCAAGAACTTAAAGGATGTTCACAGTCCAATGACCTTCATCAAAATATGAATGTTAAAATTGTGAGAAACATCTCTTATAAATGAAAGGAAGCATTCTGGAAGGTGTTTTTTTTTCCTGTTATTATCCAAATGTTACAAGGAGTAGTTGCTTTTTCCAAATTTACGACCACAACACAATGCTACAAAAAGTCAAAGAGAGGGGTATCCCTGTCATTGTCTCTTAACACAACTTCTTAGACTTAATACTCGTTTTCCAACCTCCAATCAAATATTTAAACAAGTTCAAATCTTAGTCTTTTGATCCTATGCAAACAACAACCACCCTTCTATATTATATACATAAAAAAAAGGAGAATAATTCCATTTAATATAGCACCTAGACACTAATAATCAAAGAAAAAAACAGAGGAAAATTTCAACACCGGGTTAGAAAAAGAGAAGCTGCAAGTTCTTAGAAGTTGAAGATTGTTCCCTCTTTCCTTTATAAAGTCTTAAACCCTTTTCTATTTTTCACCATCCCCACATAATAATACATATCTATATCTAGATATAAACATTCTCACTGAATTCCTATCCCAAACCTTCCACAACCACATATTTCTATATCTACATTTTGCATAACAGAATTCTAAAACAGAACCAATTCAAGTTTTCCAGTGATGAAAATCACGTGGAAATCGATATTTTCAAGCTGTTATCAGGGTGAAGGTGAGTACACCTCACCTAAAGCAACAACAAAAGAAACATCAACAAAAGTTGTTGCTACAAAGACAAGTTCTTTTACCAGAATATCTCTCACGGATCTGAGTTTTCCAAGTGCCACAACACTTTCAGAAGATCTTTCAATTTCTCTAGCAGGGTCTAATCTCTATGTTTTTACACTAGCTGAGCTCAAGATCATTACTCAAGGTTTCTCTTCTAGTAATTTTCTTGGTGAAGGAGGGTTTGGACCTGTTCATAAAGGTTTCATTGATGATAAGGTTAGAGCCGGACTTGAACCTCAACCTGTGGCTGTTAAGCTCTTAGATTTGGATGGTACTCAAGGTCATAGAGAATGGCTGGTAAGCTTTTGTTAAGATTATTTCTATTGAATCTTAGTTTGTTAATTATGATTCAGAATTCGTTGATTTTCATAAACTATTATAGTAACATGTCAGTGTTGTTCTGATGACAATAGACTGAGGTTGTGTTTCTTGGTCAACTGAGACATCAACACCTTGTGAAGTTGATTGGATATTGCTGTGAAGAAGAACATAGACTTTTGGTATATGAGTATTTACCAAGAGGAAGCTTAGAGAATCAATTATTTAAAAGTAAGAATTTCATTATTATTAATTTATAATATATGAAAATCTGCATCTTTTACTTTGCATAGTTTTGAAGGATTAAACTTTTCTTAATTTGTTTCTTTTTTTGGGAATATTGTAGGATATTCAACATCGTTACCATGGTCAACAAGAATGAAAATTGCTGTTGGAGCTGCAAAAGGTCTAGCTTTTTTACATGATGCAAAGAAACCAGTCATCTACAGAGATTTCAAAGGTTCAAACATCTTATTAGACTCCGTAAGTACTACTAATTCATCTTCAAAAATTCTCTATTAAATTAATGTCTCTTTTCATCAAATATATTATTATTTATCCATTCTTAATCTTCCAGGACTATAATGCAAAACTCTCTGATTTTGGCTTGGCAAAAGATGGTCCTGAAGGAGATGACACGCATGTTTCAACTAGAGTTATGGGCACTCAAGGTTATGCTGCACCTGAATATATCATGACAGGTAAATTAATTACTTAATTAATCCCATTATGTTTACATTTCACATTCAGACTTAAGCAGTGTCTAATCTATCTATGTCACTGTCATGTCTGATATTTGTGTCCGTTTATTGTTTCGTAGTTAATAATTCATAGCTTAACTTCAATTTTATTTCAATATATAGGACACTTGACAGCAATGAGTGATGTGTATAGTTTTGGAGTTGTTCTCTTGGAGCTATTAACTGGTAGAAGGTCTGTCGACAAGGTACGTCCACCAAGAGAACAGAATCTAGTGGAATGGGCTAGACCAGTGTTAAACGATGCTCGTAAACTAAGCAGAATAATGGATCCAAGGCTTGAAGGACAGTATTCTGAGATGGGAGCAAGAAAAGCAGCTGCATTGGCTTATCAATGTTTAAGCCACAGGCCAAGAAATAGACCTACAATGTCTACCGTTGTTAACACTCTTGAACCTCTTAAGGATTTTGATGACATTCCAATAGGTCCTTTTGTTTACACGGTTCCAACTGATGTTAGTAATAATGAGGTGCAAAAAGAAAGTGCTACTATTGAAACACCAAAGGAGAGAAAAAGGGAAAGTAGTAGTAGTACTAGTACTCATCATCGTAGAAATCAAGATGTCAATAATGGCCCTAAGCCAAAGCATCTTATTATTGATAATAACAATAATGAAGTACTTGTACATAAAAAAGATGGAGAAGAATATTATGATACACCTAAGGAGAAGAAAAGGGAAAATGGTCATCGTCATAGAAGTCATCATCATCATCATCAACGCCACAATGGCCATAAGCATCCACTTAAATCACCAAAAACAAAATCATCAAATGAGGGACAACAAAGTGGGTCACACTCATCACCAGATACATCCTCTATTACATCAGAAAGCCAAGGAAATTAAGTATAGTTTAGTAGAGACGTACCAAGATCATACACTGTTAATTGTATATAGTATGTCAATGAGCTGGCTTCAAGCAAATAAAGTCGGAAACAAAGACAAAATGAGAAGTGGAAATTCAATGGTCCTAGCATGGAAAGCATGCTTGATTTTTTGTTTTCTTTCGTTTACTTATTATTATTTTTCTATTTATTCAGGAAGTTGATTATTTTGAATTGTGTATACAATAGTGAATTTTGTTCCTTCATTAATCAATTACTTAAATATATTTTTATTCTTGCAAATATATTATTTTTTGTTTTTGATTTTTAGCAGTCTAATATCGACTTTATCCAAAGGTTGACTTTACTGTTTTTAGTAAGTTTTAATAGAATATTATATATGTTCTTCATTTTTTACTATTAGAAAAATTATTTTTCACTAAAAATGGTAAGGGTTTCATCTTTTGACCATTTTTAAAATGTTAATATCAGACACACTTTAGTTTTTATTTTTTTATTTTAGTCTCTATAAGATTTTTTGTTTGAGGGAACTATAAGATTTGTCCATGTTAAAATTGATTTCTATGTCATGAGAGCATTATTCTATTTTTTTTTATTTAGCTATTTGCATGATGGTGAACACATACTAAAATAAACATACATGAAAGAAGAAATGTGATAACTCGGATGATAATGTGATATTTCACATAAAATATAATCGCGACCAAACCACTAAGTTGACTTGAGATTTTGATATCATGTGTGCAATAATCGTTTTAAGATATATTGGAAAGATTTTTCTTTTTTTGGGGAAGACATATTGGATAGATTAAAATCAAATTCTCTACCTACCACGTCGATCAATTCCTATGTAAACAAATACTTTATCTATAAAACAAAACAATACTAAAATGAAAAAAAGTTTATTCACAAGTACTAAAAGATTTTAAAAAAGAAGAATAGAAATAGTATATTTGCATGGATCAAGGATAATTCTTATTTATCCTTAGGAAAAAAATTAGGCATCAAGTACTCATAAAGCAAAATTAATACAAAATTTAACTATTTCATAAATAATTAAATACTCTAGGACAAACCTTTTTTGCTATAAATAAATAAATAAAATACTCTACCGGTAACAAAAATAATAGGATCCAAAAATATAAATAATAGTCCAAAATTTAGGATAAAAACAATTGTTGTTTATCATCGTTGAACTTCATCAAGGTCTCATGTTTCAACATGGTTTGATCATATATATATAATAATATTAAAATTATTTAAAAATTTGTTCATTTAAATCATACAATACTTGATGGATTAATCATTATATTTGCGCGTGAAAGATATTCGACCCAAAAAATCTAGTTGAATGCTATAATCAACTAAGCTCAAGGGCAGGAAAGATGTCAATCGTATTTAAACTTTATTTAATTAATTAATCAATCAAGAGAGACTAGTTCTCTTCAACAAATGGACAATTACCAACCATGATTTGTTGAACGTCATTTACAGTACCTTACAAATCTTCAACAAAAACGAGTACAGCTAGTGGGTTGACCAAATGCCACGTAAAATAAATATATCCAAACAAATCCCATTTGCAATTCTATAAGTAGGTACGAATGCATTATGCAAGACAGCATAGGAAAAACTAGCCGCCTCTTTAATTGCTTTCTATTTTTGGGACATGTAGACAAAATTGAAAATTTAATAACGTATTAAGGCCGTTTGGTGCACTTGATATGATAGAGATAAGATATGATACGAAACTTGATAAGGTTAGGAAGTGATATAGACATAATAAACATTTATCATATCACGTGTTTGGTGCATACAAGATAATAAACATAATATCATATATATCACAATTAGATGGCATAATTACCTTGCAATTAATTATACAAAGTTGTAAAACAAAATTGTCAATTATCTTCTTCCTACTTATAAGGTTGCCACTTCAAAATTACGTTATTTAGAATTACCTTACTATATAAAAAGGGTCCTGTTAACCGGTGCCTTCGGGGTCCTGGTTAAGCATACCATAAAAGGGAATTATTACCATAAAAGGAAACTGTTTTTGACTTTATTATAAATTAATTACACAATTTCAATGCATTAATTACTATATAATTTCCTTTTTTATATCCTTAACCAATGTCCCGAGGGTACCGGTTAGCATTTCCCCATAAAAAATATAATAAGTTAAGCAATAAATATGTTTACATTTAAACAATGAAATTGGAAAGATAAAAAAAAAACATTGGTATAACAACGAAATTGAAATAGAATCTTATCTCCATTTTTTAAATCCGGGATTTTAGCCACTATCTTTCACAAGTTTTAGTATTTTTCCCAACAGTCTAAACTGAGGCTTATTTTTTATGATGTGTCTATAGGAAAATAGCTGAATGATTTTCATTGACAATCTGAGTACATTATATACATCAATTTGCCATTATTCTCTTAATGAATAATGAATACAAAATGAATGACTAATTAATACAAATGAATACCTATTAATATTCTTTTAATAATACAAATTACATAACTAAGTAACACATATTCTATCAGTGTCATACTAATTAAAGATATGAAATTACATTTAACAACTTGACATTGTTGGTTTGGACCGCAATGGTGAATTTACGAAGAATACATGCTAATATTTGATCAATAAAGCAGAAAAGGAAAAAAAAAGGTTGTACAAAGGTTTATGTTCATAGTCCAAATCATCATGATCATATGATTAAACATAGTTTCACATCATTAATAATATTTTTTAAAGTATACATCAACTTACATACAAGTGGAAGACAACCGATAAGAAGTTGCACTGCTAAAACTTTTTGGATGACAAAATAAACACATAATATTGTAATGTATGACCCTTTAAACTTTATGTAGAATGTCAACAATCTCACATAGTTTCACATCATTAATAATATTTTTTAAAGTATACATCAACTATTACATACATGTGGAAGACAACCGATAAGAAGTTGCGCTGCTAAAACTTTTTGGATGGGAAAATAAAACATAATATTGTTATGCATGACCCTTTAAACTTTATGTAGAATCTCAACAATCTCAATATGTTTTCTCATATTTAGTCACTCTACTTGATTCAACTTTGATGATTATCTATCTTCGAATTAGATTGTTGAAAAAAAAATACTAATTTTTTTTAATAATGGATTAGAATCTTGGATTCAGAATGGATAGAACTAAAAAAAATGATTGGAGGGAAGAACTAAATTCCATTTCTGCTAACATAGGGGACAAAAAGTACATAAAAAAGAAAAAAAGTTTAAACATATTTTTTTTTGTCTAAATTAGAAATATTAGAGCAAAAATTATGATTCAAAATCTTGAATGTATACGGTAAAAAAGGTCCTAAGCTTAACTAAGTTGGTAGGACATTACGTAATATATGTAGGGACGGAGGTTCGAACCTTCGACACCCCATTTCTTTACATTTAAAATGTGTGAGTTCCAACCACTAAGCTATTTAACTAAAAAAAATCATAAAAAATCACACCAATAAAATGAGGATAAGTGTATTTAAGCCCATGCAACACTAGATTTAGATTGTATTTTCGGGTAATTAATTCTCACACTCCCTTTGACGCAAACAAAAAGAGAGAGGGAATTAAAAATAAAAACAAAACGTCGCCTGAGAGATTCGAACTCTCGCGGGGAAACCCCATGTACTTAGCAGGCACACGCCTTAACCACTCGGCCAAAGCGACAACTTGTTATTTTGATTTCTGCGTGTAAGTATAAATAAAAACCTTACGGTCAAAGATAATATACAACCTAGTTTATTTAGTTTTAACTTATTTTTTGCTAATAGTTTATTTAGACTAAACTGTGACTATTAAAATTTAAAATTCTTATGATGGTTCTTTAAAAAAAAAAACTTATGGTGGAGCGTTAAGTTTATTTATTAATGAAAAATACTTTTGATAAAACTATTTTATTATATTTGTGAAGAACTATTTTATTATATTTAAAGATAATGATTTTAAAAAAATGTTTTATATTCATAGAAGAAAATAATAATTTATATTGTTGGTAAAAATATTATATACATAAAAAAATCAAATTCATTTGGATTGCATTTAATTTAACATTTTACAAAATAAATTGATTTCATCTTGTATTTTACTATCTATCCTTGATTTATTTTGTAACATTAAACAATAAATTAAAATTGCTCTAATGTTTAAAACTATATAAGACTATTAAAAATAAGTAAAAGGAGGTAATTATCTAGCCATAATCTAGAGAAATTATCATTTATCTATATTTTAAGTTCAATTGAATGGGTCAGATGAAATAAAAGAAAAAAAGTATATATATTAAGTTCAATTGAATAGGGATTGAGTAATTCAATTGATTTGAAGTAAGGGTTAAAAGACTAGAGTTCAAGTCTCTCTTAAAAAACAAAAGAATTTTAACGATTATTCGAATAAAGTTAAAATGAAAAGAAGCGTAATTTTTTCTCAATTTGTTTGGTAGGTTTGAAAGTAAAAAAAAAAAACAGAGAAAATTAAATTTGAATGAATCCCACACTATTTCTCTTATGGTTATATCTCCGAGTTTACAATATTTACACACCATATGTACCAGTCATTTGTGTTAGATTCAACTACGATGAATCTTTTTTTCTAGAGGATGTATTTGTACGAGAGATAATAAAATGAAATAAAAATAAAATTTTCTAATTTAAATTTCTTATTTTTCTACGGACTCGAAAAACAACAACTTTAGTGTGTTTTAAATTTCTTACTTCTACCCATAATCAATTATATTAATCAAAATTTAGTAGTCTATAACACATAAATGGAAAATAAAATGGCAACAAGCTGCGATGCTAACCCTTTTCAGATAAGCAAACCGGTTTTCTTAAACACAACATCCATAAATCTTGGAAACACAACATTAATATGCATAATTATTTGAACCTTTTGTAGAACGTCAATAACATTTTGTTCTATGAAGCAAAAAATGTCAAATACAAATGATATAAAAACATATTGATTCTCAGAAAATGATTTCTTACGCTCGATCATTTTATTTGACGCGGTTTTTAGAATAGTCTGTCCCACCATAAAATGTTTTTTTTTTTATAATTAATATGTAATATATATGCTCTCTTTTTTCATCCAATTTCCATTTCATATTTTTCCTCGATACCAAGGATCATTCAAATAAGACATGCATCACTTAGTTTATTGAGCTAAAAACCCGTGAATATGCATCGTACGTATAACGAGACAAAATAAAAAATGTGGGGGTTGGAAATTACAATTTAAATAAATTACTGCACTCTATACAATTGGGTTTATTATCCATAAACTATTATGTACTACATGTCACTGCTACTTTACTTTCTTGACAAGAATACCACTGGCTTCTGAAACATAATCAACACAGTATCAGATCGGAACATGGTTTTCAGGAATACGATAAATATAATTCTGTGTTCTGAAAACATTCATACTTTTTTGAGAAGTGATTTAGATTTATGTTTGTAACAAACCTAGAATTATCCCTGAACCGCTCCATTATATACCCTTATTAATTATTATGATTTTTTTTTTTTAAGGAAAATTTATTATGATGTCTAGTTAACAATTAAAATTGATATATGTTTGTTTAGGATAAACAATTATTGTTTAGACTCAACTTACATATTAGTCGAACTTTAAATTTCTGGGGTTTTTTTCTCTCTTAAGAATGGAAGAGCTAATAAAATAAAATAAAAACCTTATGTTTTTTTAGGAATACAGAAGGTTTTTTTTTCTTCATGATAATGAAGAGTGTGTTACAAGTATTTGCTTCTAGGACTTTGTTTTATGATGATTGCAATCTTTTGCTGAGAAAATTTTTTCAACAAACACCGTTCAGGAAAGTGGAATCTTGTAAGGGAGCAAATTAATACTAGTTGTAAAAGGTTTGCAGTATGCACATATATCATCCTTGTCGTGATGCTAACTTTTTCTTTGGTTTTATAATAGATTTGCACTTTGCAATTAGACTACTGCTCTTTACCCAAATGTTTTTGCTCATTCCCAAATGAAAAGACGTAATTGCTCCTGCGTTAGCACGCTAGAACAAAAAATCATTCATCTCTTCTTCTTCATCTTTGCCTTTGTCTTCTTCACCTTTTTTTCTAAAGAATGTCTTTTTCGGTTCCTGGTGGACTTGAATTGGACTTGAATTGGACTTTATGCAGATATATATTGGACTTTAATCCACGTTTTTCCCTTCCTTGAATTTAAGAAGCTCACGATTTTTTTTTCCCCAGTAGAATGTGGCTTTATAGCAAAGTCATTGATTCAGAATTTGACATTCAGAATAAATAACTATGGAGGTTTCACGATTGATACATAATTCCCTGACGAGATCACCATGACTTTTGTGCTGCTTATTGCATCAAAAATTGCTTATTGCATCTGAATTAGGTTTTCCTCAAAACTCTTGTTATGCTTTTGTTTCAACGTGACTGTGGGATTTTGTTTGTTTTTGAGCATGACTTAAGTCACGATGGACATAACGCCTGCGTGAGTTAACATGCGTAGGGGTATTTTGGTCGTTTCACTTGAGAATAAGCAAAACCATTTGAGTAAAGAGCAGTTCTCTTGCAATTATTTGATTACAATTACTAAAGCCCAGGTCCGTGAGTATACAATTGGATTTATTTTTAGTATACTCTATATTCCTATTCCTTAAAAAAAAAATATTTAGAATTCCTCTTTGCCATGTCAAGAAGAATGTCATAAGAATGATTTGGCAGTGATTTCCAACATATACTGCATCAAGTATCAACCAGTAAAAATAAAAATACTGCATCATATAAAAAATAGTGGCAAGTGGCAAACCACACCATGACGCGTTCCTAGCTGTTCAGTCCCTTCCCTTCATTTCATATGTTCTATATCTTCTTTGATGGAGACAGATATTCATATATGATATACCTCTCCCTTAAAATATATTCTCTATTATCCCAATTGATCGGATAGCACTTGTTTATCATAATGGTATATACCATTGCCCAATTATAATGTGCCACGTGACACACCCTTTAAAAAAATATATTAAATAAAACATTTATAAAGTAACATTGATAGGTAGGACACTCTAATTGGTCAATAATATATAACATTGGTACCTCAATGGTACACAAGTGAAATCCCAATTGATCACAACATCAAAGTAAATAAATAAATATATAAAAATATTTCCCGTTGTCATTCACTATTTGTTTTGAGGGGCAAAAATATTTATCAACACTAATCACAAACACAAGGGATCCTCAAATTTGCCTAAAAAAAAGAAAAGAAATGCTCAATATATCATAAAACATCCAATTTCAACAAAGGTCGCAAGCACCTGCCATCCACTCCACAAATACATCAAATCAAATGTTACATCATAAATGAATAACTCATACCCCTCGGCTTACACCAAAAGCCACAAGAAGGAAGAAAAAAATAATATTAAACTGGTATTTATTCAATCAATCTCGACAATAGTTGTTCCTTCTCGATCACGTAAGATCAATATTGTTCTCGATAGACAAAGATCTTTCTTATTATCTTGAGGTTTGCAACCTTAAGGCCCAACCCAACGAGATTTTCCCTCAACTTCATATCCTCTCCGCTTTGTAACGCGTAAACAAGTAGTAAGGATTGTCAAAGTCAAACATTGGTGAGCGTCATCTGTAACGAACCATCCATCACTCCTAACGGCTTCTCTTCGATGCCTAAAAAAACCCTCCTTCAAAACAATGCAAGTTACTCAATCTTTTTACCTAATATATCTCCCACTCTTGCATTTTAATCGACTTGAACATCATAGTACTTGCAAAAAACACTCTCCAACATCCATCCTGATGGACGTTGTTCAAGTTATTATTATCAATCTTGATAAGGTATGATCAAGTATTAAAAGACAATTCATTCAGTTCCCACCGAGTATTATTCATATATTTTTGTTGAAAGCAAATCATTGATATGTGAAGGCTTAAATCTAGTAAGATACAGTGATTTGGATCCTTAACACATTGTCTTTGTATGATTTGATTTCTTTCGTTTTCCTTGGAATAAGAAGACTACCTATGTCAATTCCGCGTATATAAACTTTGTCTTTTTAAAGAGTAACTATTTCAATTGTTTATGTTGATTCTTTTGATGATAAAAATGATATTTTGGACAAATATAGTTATCAACGTTAAATGAAGTTGAATCTCTTCTCAAAAGTTAACTCAAAATATAAACGTTTAGTGTGAGTCATGTGTCTACGAGGTCGTATCTAATAAGAATGTTGAAATAGATTTATAGAGTGTAGCTGTTTCAAGGTCCTATAGATTACTTTATTTAGAAAGGAAAGAGTGTTACTTACCATGGCAGAAACGTAATTTGAGTTAAAATAATTTAGCAAATAGCAAGTTGGTAAGTAGTCTTCTGGTGATTGCATTTCAATTTTCATATACAATCATTGATATTAATATTGCACTTGGTTAAAGAAAAACAAATTAAGAAGCCATGGCATCCTCAACTTTGTATCTTCTCCTCCATCTGGTAATGCTATTATTATCATCTGTTACAGTAATGGCATTGACCAACAAAAAAACATACATAGTTCACATGAAACACAACAAAAATGCATCCATGTACTCTCCCATTCTCCAATCTTCTTCTGATTCTCTACTTTACACCTACACTCACTCTTACAACGGTTTTGCTGCTTCCCTTGACATTCAACAAGTGCAAGCACTGCGTAGTTCTGATTCAGTTCTGGGTGTATATGAAGATACTCTGTACTCGCTGCACACTACCCGCACCCCAGAGTTTCTGGGTCTACTTCAAATTCAAACCCATTCTCAGTTTCTTCACCAACCTTCATACGACGTCGTTATTGGTGTACTTGACACTGGAGTATGGCCAGAATCGCAAAGTTTTCACGATTCTCAAATGCCTCAAATCCCATCTCGATGGCGTGGAAAGTGTGAGTCAGCACCAGATTTCGATTCTTCATTCTGTAACAAAAAACTCATCGGTGCTCGAAGCTTCTCAAAGGGTTATCTCATGGCTTCTCCAGGTGGTGGTAGAAAGAAAGCAGTTGATCCTATTTCACCTCGTGACAGAGATGGACACGGTACCCATACTGCCACCACTGCTGCTGGCTCCGCCGTCGCCAACGCCACACTTCTCGGTTACGCTACCGGAACAGCACGTGGTATGGCTCCACAGGCACGTATTGCTGTTTACAAAATCTGTTGGACTGACGGTTGCTTCGCCTCCGACATACTCGCCGGAATAGATCAAGCTATCCAAGACGGTGTTGATGTGTTGTCACTCTCTCTGGGTGGTTCATCTTCCACTCCTTACTACTTCGACACAATCGCAATCGGAGCTTTTGCGGCGGTGGAGAGAGGAATATTCGTTTCGTGTTCGGCGGGGAATACTGGACCACGGAGCGGTTCGTTATCTAATGTAGCTCCGTGGATCATGACCGTCGGAGCAGGGACGTTGGATCGGGATTTTCCGGCGTACGCTACTCTCGGAAACGGAAAACGTTTCTCCGGCGTTTCACTTTACAGTGGAGAAGGAATGGGTAACGAACCGGTTGGTTTGGTTTATTTTAACGAACGGTTTAATTCATCGAGTAGTATATGTATGCCCGGTTCACTTGACTCGGAAATCGTGCGCGGGAAAGTGGTTGTTTGTGATAGAGGTGTAAACTCACGTGTGGAGAAAGGCACGGTTGTGATTGACGCCGGAGGTGTTGGGATGATTCTTGCAAACACGGCGGCGAGTGGTGAAGGGGTGGTGGCTGATAGTTACTTGGTACCGGCCGTTTCGGTGGGAAAAAACGAGGGTGATGAGATTAAAAAGTATGCAGCGTTGGATTCTAATCCAACGGCTGTCCTTAATTTCGGTGGAACTGTGTTGAACGTGAAACCTTCACCCGTGGTAGCATCTTTCAGCTCTCGTGGGCCCAATGGTGTGACGCCACAAATTCTTAAGCCTGATGTTATTGGGCCTGGCGTGAACATCTTAGCTGGATGGACCGGCGCTGTTGGGCCTTCGGGCTCACAAGACACTCGCAAAGCCCAATTCAATATCATGTCGGGTATATGATTTAATACATCAATTTTTGTTGATTAAACTTTCTCCTATATTCTCAAGCGAGTATTAATCAATTGCTAATTTTGTTACTGCGATAATGTTAGGAACATCGATGTCATGTCCGCACATAAGTGGTGTGGCCGCGTTGTTGAAAGCGGCTCATCCGGAATGGAGTCCAAGTGCAATCAAATCAGCTCTGATGACAACAGCTTATACACTTGACAACACTGAGTCTCCCCTAAGGGATGCAATGGGAGAGGCCTTATCCACACCATGGGCTTATGGGTCAGGTCATGTCAACCCACAAAAGGCCTTATCTCCCGGCCTTGTTTATGATGCTGACACTGAAGACTACATTGCATTCTTGTGCTCTCTAAACTACACACTTGACCATGTGAAACTCATTGTCAAGCGTCCTAATGTTAATTGTTCCACCTATTTGTCCGGCCCTGGTGATCTTAATTACCCATCATTTTCTGTTGTTTTTGGAAACAATAGTGGTGTTGTTCAATACAAACGGACACTTACTAACGTTGGGGAGGCAGAATCTGTTTATGATGTAGCTGTTAGTGGGCCATCCACGGTGGAGATAATTGTGAATCCTACCAAGCTGGTTTTTGAGCAAGTTGGTGAAAGACAAACATATATGGTTAAGTTTATATCAAACAAAGATATTGTTGATGATTCAGTTACGTCTGAATTTGGCAGTATTACGTGGAGCAACAAACAACACCAAGTTAGGAGCCCAATTGCTTTTACATGGACAATTCTATGAAGATTTGGATAAGCTATTGTATCATTTAAGCCCAATAGCAGTAGCCTAGCCCTATTGTAGTTGATTTAAAAAAGAAAACGACAGAAAGAAAGCAGCTGTTTGGAGCTGTGGGATGTTGATGTTGCAAAGGGTGACATTGCATTATGATGAGATTAGTTAGTCGCACCCAGTAAAAGCTAATGTAACAAGACATTATTATTATACGTTAATGATAGTGTTACCTAGCAGGCTTTGACATAACATAATTCTATGCACCAAGTACGATTAGAGTATGTTTTAGAATTGTGTCAAATTTTTATTCTAATTTATAAGTTTTTATTTTTAAGCGTGCAAATTCATCATACACCAAGAAAGGAAGAGATGAACGTAACTTGAGTCAGTTTTGGTTTTCAATATTGAGCAAACCCATGTGTGAATTATTCTTTTCTTTCTGTTTCGTACACGCGTGCAGTAAATCAGGGGAAAAAGCAAAAGAAGAAACTACTGTATAGTGAGTAACTTCTACCGCAGTACATACATACATACATCAAAGTTAACAACACTTCCTTCTCAATTATTACTAATTACCGGTTATTTCCAAATGTCTTATTCCAAACGTTATTGAGCTTGAATGACCACTAATTGGTGTACCGAATGAAGAGTCATTTCCCGTGTGTCCTGCACTCTGTGCTGTGTGTGTGTCAGTTATGCAGAAAAAAAGGCAGCTCACACTCACAAACACCCCTCACTTATTTTCCTGCCGTGCACCCAATTTGATTATTTCATCGATCATCAACTTTCATGTAGGACCACTAAGATTGAAAACTTGAGGTGAAAATAATTAATAAGACAAAAAACAAGACACTTTTTTCTTTTCTCTTTTGGCAGATAAAAACACTATTCTTATCATGATTTTAGGAAACTAGCAGAACTCACGATCTGTCATACAACTCAACAGCCTTTAGCAATCAAAGTCTGTGAAATCAAACACTAAAAGAAAGGTGATTGTAGCACCTAATATTAAGTCTTTCATTTCCCTTACAATATTGGAGAATGCACACAACATAGGATGAAATGAAACTTATCATACCCAAAATTACAACTTCCAAACCGAGCTATTACATTTGCTTCAAGTATTCACTATCCATATACTGCATAGTTATAAACATTTATTTTTCCAAAATTTATACTCTGGCTTATATAAATGCAATTTTGTGAAGACAAGGGCTCCAAATTTTTTCTCCTTTGGAGAGAATATAGTAATGTGCTAGCAACAGAAACAAGAAGGATTAAAACATGACTTTGTACAACAGCAACATGGACTTACCTTTGGACAAGTTGGGCAAGAACAAGTGCAGGTGCATTTGCAACTGCATAAAGAAGGGCATGATGGACACCCAAAATTGCAACTAGTTGGAAAAGTACAACAATTTCCCGAACCAAGGCTTTGTTTACAGCAATTTGATTTGGGACAAGAGAAACAACAGCAACAGTTCCACTTAGGTAAGGAACAAGTGAAGGATGGAAAACAGTTGCTGCAACTGCAACAACTGCATGGTTTACAGTGACTGCAGCAGCTTGGTAATTTTAGATGTACAGATAATCCATCACAGCAGCAGCAGCAACAGCAGATCCAAGACAGATTAAAACATGGCAAACGACTGCACATAAAAGTTAGTTACTCATGTTATTCGCTATAGCTATTAAATAACACTTACTAGTTACTAACTAGTATCATACAAGTTGCTGCCTCAATAAATGAAATTTGACTAACTTATCAATCATTGTGTGGGGGGTCACTCCTGTTTACTCTCTCAGATACACAAACACCAATGTTTGCTGAATTTAAGGCTCATCTCCATGATGCACAAGAAAAAAGGACAAGAAAATATCTATAATCTTTGAAATTAGACATACCATTGTGACATTCCTCAAAGCTAAGTTAACCATAGACTTCAAAGAATGTTCCTTGTTATTTTATTTTTTTAGGAGGGGACTATTTGCTTGAGTTTGATACATATATAACATCTTTCTTTTCATACATTTCCATTCAATAAAATAATTGCATGTATGGTAAACAGATTACATAGTTTTGAATCACAGATATCAATAATTGAAAAATTCCTACCCTCATAATTTAGAATTCTTGTTAAACTGTAAAATTTGTTTATGAGGTGTCAGTTTAGTTTTAAGAGTTTGATTTTGTACCCTCGAGGGACGGAGTTCAAATCCCCTTAAAGAAAATTGTAAAATATTCATTAATGTCGCTTGAATTAATAATAATTTTCGCTTTCCCTATATTATTTTTAAAGAGCACGATTTAACAACTTCCAATAGTTTTACTACTCAACACTTTCTTAGTATAAGCAAATAAAGTAAAAAGGATAAAGAAATTTGTACCAGAGCCATTTCCAGAAGCGACATGACCGGCGATTCTTCTTGTTTCTGCTTGAAAGAGAAAGCGCATAAGAATCGTGATATCTTCTAAACTAACAAAAGCATTGATTGATTGATGAGAACATTTCTTACGACGGTAACAGAGGATCTGAATTTGCCACCACATACTCAGTAATCCTGTAACATTAATCAGCAAAAAGTAAATTCTTCTGTAAAATAATTTAATCATTTTAAGGAATCATTCTAGTATAGGAGTAAACTCAAAATTAAACATACTCTTTGCAACATCTTGAAGCTGGTTGAAGACCTTCCATAGATTTCAATTCTTCCTGGTAGATGCAAAATCATCAAATTGCCATGAAGGTGGCATGTTGTTAATTAAAAATTAATTTTCTAATAACACATATAATTCCACATAGGAAATCCATTTATGTCCTTCAAATTGGACACAAAATGAGTCACAGACAAAAAGATTCTCTGCAAATGAAAAGAGCATCTTCACTTTTTTTTGGTACTAAAATTAAAACTAGAAGAGGTCAAGAATTAGTTTAATTTAAATTTTGAAATTTGAAAACCTTGTCTCTGAATTTTAAAATGTCACACAAGAGAACCTAGTACATTTGTTGAACTACTCTGTAGTACTCTATTTTTTCATGCTCAAATTTAGTACTGCATTGATCATGAAAATGTCATGTACAGAGAAGTTTTTTCTTCAAATTTACTGTCATGGATCGTTAGTTCTGACACATGACGTTTCTTCTTCCATTTTGAAAGTTACAAACATTTTCATTCAAAGACTTAAAAAAAAAAATGATGTCACAAAATAGTATATATATATATATATATATATATATATATATATATAAATGTAACA